>MRWG01000064.1_pt1 | contig 212465 bp, 181 predicted proteins | sample 1013341 | NCBI WGS metagenome assembly MRWG01 (sample SAMN06117577, study PRJNA244670) | biofilm metagenome | biome: Water; feature: Cathode Biofilm; material: Biofilm; isolation source: microbial consortium enriched at the cathode of a solar microbial fuel cell | place: USA: District of Columbia... | reverse complement strand
AGCACCACTATGCTCCTCAAAATCGCACGTTTTTGCACTCGCTCTCCCACCTTGCTCGCTACGATTGCCTAAGTCCGACAGGCTGCTAGGCCGTGTTCGCGGCGACATCATCGTCCGGGTCCGAATCCGATCCGGCATCGGCATCAGCAATGCCGGCGTCGGTATCGTTGGCGGCGGCGTCCACGCCAGCGCCCTCGGCAACGGTCGCATTACCGTCCGCAACGGGTTCAGGCGACGGCGGTGCGTCCTCGCCGTCGAAGCTATTCTTGCCGCCGGGCTCCGCGTCATCGGACGCGTCCGCCGGGTCCGATTCGGCGTCTTCGGCGTCTTCGGCGTCTTCGGCGGCTTCGGCGGCTTCGGCGTCTTCGGCGGCTTCCTCATCGCGCGCGGCGGCTTCCCCGTCGGCGAACAGGTCCGCGTTGATGTCGTCGATGTCTTTCAGGTCGGCGAGGCTCGGTAATTGCGCTAGCGACGCGAGGCCGAAGTAGTCGAGGAACTGTTTCGTCGTCGCGTAAACCGCCGGCTTGCCTGGCACATCACGGTGTCCGACCACCCGCAGCCATTCGCGCTCGAGCAGCGTACGCATGATGTTCGTACTCACCGCAACCCCGCGGATATTTTCGATTTCGCCACGCGTGATCGGCTGCCGGTAGGCGACGATTGCGAGCGTTTCGAGCAGCGCGCGCGAATATCGCGGCTTTTTCTCATCCCACAGCCGGTTCACCCATTCGGCGACTTCGGCCCGTGCCTGGAAGCGGTAGCCGCTGCCCACCTGCACGAGCTCGATACCCGCGTGGTGGTAGTCGTTTTCAAGTTCTTCGAGCGCCGTGCGCAGTTGTTCGCGGCTGGGCGCGCGCTCGCCATCTTCCGCGAACAGGGCATTGAGTCGCTCGAAGCTCAGTGGTCCGTTCGCAACCATCAGTGACGCTTCGAGTATTTGTTTCAGCTTCTCGAGTTCCATTCCTGCTCAATCCTCAGGCCACGAGCTTCACGTAAATCGGGCCGCGCTCGTCATTCTGAACCATCTCGATCAGCGATTCCCTGAGCAATTCGAGTATCGCGATCAGCGTAACGACGACCCCCGCCTTGCCCTCCGCAACCGTGAACAGTTCGCCAAACGAGATAAAGCTGCTCGACGAAGCGCGATCCATCACGAGCGCCATGCGCTCGCGCACGGACAGGGTTTCGCGTTGCACGCGGTGATCGGCAAACATCTCCGCGCGTCCGAGTACATCCCTGAAGGCATCGAGCAGCGCGTCGAGACTGACATCGGGCGGGTCCTGCTCGACCCCATCGGGTTCGTACAACACAACGACGTTGTGCAGTTCGCGTTCGAGCCGCGGCAGCGCGTCCAGGTCTTCAGCCGCCTTCTTGTAGCGTTCGTATTCCTGGAGTCGGCGTACGAGTTCCGCGCGCGGGTCTTCTTCCTCGACGTCGTCCGAGGGCGGGCGCGGCAGCAGCATCCGCGACTTGATTTCGGCGAGCATCGCCGCCATGACGAGATACTCCGCGGCGAGTTCGAGTTTGATCACGTCCATCATTTCGATGTAGGACATGTATTGCTGGGTGATATGCGCGATCGGAATGTCGAGGATGTCGAGATTCTGGCGCTTGATTAAGTACAGCAACAAATCGAGCGGGCCTTCGAATGCTTCCAGGAATACTTCGAGCGCCTGCGGCGGGATGTACAGGTCCTTCGGCGGTTCGTTGATTGGCGTGCCCTGGACAACCGCGAACGGCATCTCGCTCTGCAGTGGCCGTCGCGCTTCGTCGAGCAAATCGGTGGGTCCGGTCATCACGGCCTCAACGGTACACCAGGTTCATCGCCTGGCGTACCTCGACCAGAGTTTCGCGCGCCGCTTCGCGGGCCGTTTCACACCCTTCATCGATGATCGCACGAACCGCATCGCGGTCGTTGAGGAATTCCTCGCTGCGTTCCCGGATCGGGGCCTGTTCCTTCAGTACCGCGTCGATTACGGGTTGCTTGCAGTCGAGGCAACCGATGGATGCACTGCGGCAGCCTTCCTGCACCCAGGTTTTCACGTCGTCGCCGGAATACACCTCGTGAAATCGCCACACCGGACACTTACCCGGATCGCCCGGGTCGGTGCGGCGTACCCGCGCCGGGTCGGTCGGCATTGTGCGCAGTTTCTGCTGCACGGATTCCGGCGGTTCGCGCAGCCCAATCGTATTGTTGTACGACTTCGACATCTTTTCGCCATCGAGTCCGGGCATTTTCGCTTCCGGCGTCAGCAGTGCCTGCGGTTCGGGCAGGATTGTTTTTCCGCCACCGTCAAGATAGCCGAGCAGCCGTTCCCGGTCGCTCAACGCGATATTCTGTTGCGATTCGAGAAAGGCCCGGCCTTTTTCCAGCGCCTCGGCATCGCCGTGCTCCTGGTAACTGCGGCGGATCTCGAAATACAGCTTAGCGTTGCGCTTGCCCATTTTTTTCGCCGCGGCTTCCGCTTTTTCCTCGAAGCCGGGTTCACGCCCGTAAAGGTAATTGAACCGTCGCGCGACCTCGCGGGACATCTCGATATGAGCAACCTGGTCTTCGCCAACGGGGACGTGGCCGGCACGGTAAATCAGGATGTCCGCGGTCTGCAGCAGGGGGTAACCGAGAAATCCGTACGTCGACAGATCGCGTTCCTTCAGTTTCTCCTGCTGGTCCTTGTAGCTCGGCACGCGTTCGAGCCAGCTGTTCGGCGTGATCATCGACAGCAGCAAATGCAGTTCCGCGTGCTCCGGTACGCGCGACTGGATGAATATCGTCGCCTCCCCGGGGTTGATCCCGACGGAAAGCCAGTCGACCGCGATGTCATGCACGCTGTCGCTGATCTTCGAGGTGTCCTCGTAATCCGTCGTCAGAGCGTGCCAGTCGGCGACGAAGAAAAAGCACTCGTACTCGTGCTGCAGTTCGATCCAGTTCTTCAACACCCCGTGGTAGTGGCCGAGATGCAGTTGTCCCGTCGGACGCATGCCCGACAAAACGCGCTTATTCGCTATAACGCTCACAATCTGCTTATCCGTCTGGTGGTAATTACTTGTACCGCGCCGCCGATTTCCTTGCGCGGGCGGGACGAACGTGTCCGGCGCGGCTCGCCCTGGCCGAAGGTGCGGTCACCTTGACACGCGGCCGGTCGGCCACGGGGGACTGAGGATGTGTCTGGAGGCCAGTTTCAACGTCGAGCAATTCGCCGGGGCGTGGCGCATTATCCCAGTCCGCCCGAACTAAAGCAAAGCGCGCCGGCGGCGTTCAGCGTCCGAGCAGGTGGTCGATTTCGCCGGCTCCGCGGCGCACGAGTTCCGGCTCGTCACCCACGAGATTCACGACGGTCGTGGGTTCGAGCCCACCGGCGCCCGCGTCGAGAAATACGTCGACCCGCCGGCTCAGGCGCTCGACGATTTCTTCGGGATCCGACAGGGGTTCGCCATCCGACCCGTCTTCGGCCGTCGCGCTCAGCAACGGGCTGTCGAGCGCCTCGAGCAGTGCCTGGGTAACCGGATGATCGGGGATCCTGAGGCCGATCGTCTTGCGCTTCGGGTCGAACAGCCGCCGTGGCAGTTCGCGCGTCGCCTGCAGGATGAACGTGTACGGACCCGGGGTCAGCGATTTGATCAGGCGGTAACTCGAATTATCGACCCGCGCGAAAGCAGCAAGCTCGGACAGGTCGCGACAAACGAGGGTCAGAAACTGTTGCTTGCCCATTTGTCTGATCGCGCGGATCCGCGCAGCGGCGTCCGGCGAAGATAATGCGCATCCGAACGCATAGCATGAATCGGTCGGATAGATGATCACGCCGTCCTTGCGCAAGGCGGCAACGGCAATGTCGATCAGGCGGCGCTGAGGATGAGTCGGGTGGATTTCCAGTCGCATGCGCGGATTCTACGTTGCCGGCGCGACAGCGTGAATCCTTGTGTCGCGCAAACACGAACATACGGCGCGGCTCCCACGCGCAGCCGCAGTTGTGCGATCATGACGGCGCCTGCAACCACCACGCGAGGATGAGTAAGACGCCCATGCTGTATGCCATTGTCTGGGAAGACGTCGAAAACAGTCTGCCGCTACGCCAGTCCGTACGGCCGCAACACCTCGAGCATATTCGTGAACTCGTGGACCAGGGGCGCGTCGTTGTGGCCGGCCCGTTCCCGGCGGTTTGCGCAACGGATCCCGGACCGGCGGGATTTACCGGGAGTTTGATCGTCGCCGAGTTCCCCACGCAGGCTGACGCCGAGCAATGGATCCGTGAAGACGTGTATACGACCGCCGGGGTCATCGCCACGGTTTCGGTCCGGCCTTTTGTACAGGTCGTCCCGTGAGTTCGCCCGGCGATCGAATCGAACGGATCCGGCAGGCCATCGAGACGGCACTGTCCCCGGACCTGCTCGACGTCATCGACGAGAGTCACCTGCACGCGGGCCACGCCGGCGCCCAATCGGGACTGGGCCACTTCCGGGTCAATATCGTGGCAAGCGCTTTCGAAGGGCGTTCGCTGATTCAGCGTCATCGCCTCGTGTACGGTGCGGTCGGCGATATGATGACGACCGACATCCACGCCCTCAGTATCGACGCGGCCACCCCGGGTGAGCGGACGACGTAACAACTCCGGATAGTATGTGATGGCACGCACGCGGCTCCCGAAAACACTTTGGCAATCCAGCGACGAATCCTCGCTGCTGTTTCGCGGCGACCAGCTCCAGGTGATGCAGGAATTACCGGACGAATCGTTCGAATGTATCTGGACCGATCCGCCGTACCTGCTATCGAACGACGGTACGACCTGCATCGCGGGTAAACGTACCAGTGTCAACAAGGGCGGCTGGGATCGGAGCCAGGGTATCGACGCCGATCATGCGTTCAACCTCGAATGGCTTGCCCAGTGTCACCGGCTGCTGACCCCGGCGGGGACGATCTGGGTGAGCGGCACGCATCACATTTACCTCAGCGTTGGCATGGCGCTGCAACAGCTCGGGTTTCGCCTCCTCAACGACATCGTGTGGGAAAAGCCGAATCCGCCGCCGAATCTCGGCTGTCGTTGCTTTACGCACGCAACGGAAATGCTGTTGTGGGCAACGAAGGCACCAAAGGGCAGCCGGCATCGCTACACGTTCAATTACCAGGAAATGAAACGACGCAACGACAACAAGCAAATGAAAAACGTGTGGCGATTCACGGCGCCCGGGTCGGACGAGAAAGTGCACGGCAAGCATCCGACGCAGAAACCGCTCGCACTGATCGAACAATGCCTCGCCGCCAGCACCGAACCCGGCGATCGGGTCTTCGATCCGTTCACCGGCTCGGGCTCCACCGGCGTCGCGGCGCTCGCCCTCGGACGTCGTTTCGTCGGTTGCGAGATTGATGCGAAATACGCGCGTCTTGCCGCGAAACGTCTCGCCGCGGCAGATGCCGACGCTGTGCCCGCGGGGGTCTGAATGAACTCGCCTACCGTCACCTTGACCGAAGACTTGATCCGACGGCGTTCCGTGACGCCGGACGACGCCGGTTGTCTCGACCTGATCGGGGCGCGGCTCGAAGCACTCGGTTTTCGCCTCGAACGCCTGCGCTTTGGCGACGTCGACAACCTGTGGGCGACGCGCGGGGGATCCGGCGAGGTGTTCACATTCGCGGGACACACGGATGTCGTGCCGAGCGGCGACCCGGCGGCGTGGCGCTCCGATCCGTTTATACCGGAAATTCGCGACGGCCTGTTATACGGCCGCGGCGCCGCAGACATGAAAGGCAGTATCGCGGCGATGGTAAGCGCGACGGAACGCTTCGTTGCGGCGAATCCCGATCACGCCGGTACGCTCAGCTTCCTGCTCACGTCCGACGAAGAAGGCATAGCTGCGGACGGTACGGTCAAGGTTATCGAGACGCTGCGCGCGCGCGGACAGTCGATCACCTGGTGTCTCGTCGGGGAGCCGAGTTCGCTTGATACGCTCGGGGATGTCGTGCGCAACGGACGGCGGGGCTCTCTGAACGGGAAGCTAACGGTGCACGGAATCCAGGGTCACGTAGCCTACCCCGATCTCGCGGCAAACCCGATCCACCTCGTCGCACCGACGCTGGCGACGCTCGTCCGGACGAAATGGGACGACGGCAATGCGTTTTATCCGCCGACGTCGTTCCAGGTTTCGAATATCGCCGCCGGTACCGGCGCCGAGAACGTGATCCCTGGTGAATTGACCGCACGGTTCAATTTTCGGTTTTGCACGGAAAGCACGGTGGAGAGTCTCATCGCACGAACCACCGCGATCCTCGATGACGCCGCTTTCGACTATGAACTCGACTGGCACGTGTCGGGACAGCCATTCCTCACCGCCGCTGGCGCCTTGCTCGACGCCGTGCGCGAGTCGATTCGCGAAACGCTCGGCGTGACGGTCGAAGCATCTACGGGCGGTGGCACCTCGGATGGTCGTTTCATTGCGCCGATCGGCGCGGAAGTCGTGGAACTTGGCCCGATCAACGCGACGATCCATAAAGTCGACGAATGTGTCAGCGTCGCGGATCTCGATCGCCTGTCGGCAACCTACGAACGTATTCTCGAACACCTTGTCGCAGACAAAAAAAATCCCGGGTCCTGAACAGACCCGGGATTCATCGTCACGCGAAACGCGTTAGCGGATTAGGCGGTACCCGCGGCCGGCGTGTCGAACTGCTCTTCTTCAGTCGATCCGGTCAGGGCGGTGACGGACGATGCCCCACCCTGGATGACCGTCGTCACATCATCGAAGTAGCCGGCGCCGACTTCCTGCTGGTGGCTCGCGAACGTGTATCCGCGATCAGCTGCCGCAAACTCTTTTTCCTGGACCATTTCAACGTACGCGGTCATGCCGTTGCGGACGTAGTTGTAGGTCAGATCGAACATGTTGTACCACATGTTATGAATACCGGCGAGGGTGATGAACTGGTACTTGTAGCCCATCGCACCGAGCTCACGCTGGAACTTCGATATCGTTGCATCGTCGAGATTCTTCTTCCAGTTGAACGACGGCGAGCAGTTGTAGGCAAGCAGCTGGTTAGGGTACTTGGCGCGGATCGCTTCGGCGAATTGCTTCGCTTCCTCGAGGTCCGGCACCGCGGTTTCACACCACAGCAAATCCGCGTACGGAGCGTAGGACAGGCCACGATCGATCGCCTGTTCGATACCCGGACGCGTCACGTAGAACCCCTCCGAGGTACGCTCGCCGGTGACGAACTTGCCGTCACGCTCGTCGATATCGGACGTGAGCAGCGCCGCGGCGTTCGCGTCGGTGCGGGCCAGAACGATTGTCGGTACGTTCATCGAATCCGCGGCGAGACGCGCGGCGATGAGTTTCTGCACGGCGTCCTGCGTCGGCACGAGCACCTTACCGCCCATGTGACCGCATTTCTTCGCCGAGGCGAGCTGGTCCTCGAAATGCACGCCGGACGCGCCGGCTTCGATCATCGCCTTCATCAGTTCGAACGCATTCAGCACACCACCAAAGCCGGCTTCGGCATCGGCAATGATCGGCGCGAAGAAATCGATGTCGCCGCCACCTTTCGACCACTGGATCTGGTCAGCGCGCGCGAATGCGTTGTTGATGCGACGAACGATCGTCGGGACCGAATCAACAGCGTACAGCGACTGATCCGGATACATCGTTTCGCTCGTATTTGCATCCGCGGCAACCTGCCAGCCGGACAGGTAAATCGCCTTGACGCCGGCTTTCACCTGTTGCACGGCCTGACCGCCGGTCAACGCACCGAGCGTCGGAACGAAGTCTTCCTCGTTGACGAGCTTCCACAGTTTTTCCGACCCGCGCCGCGCGAGCGAATGCTCGATCGGTACACTGCCGCGCAGTCGGACGACGTCTTCCGCCGTGTAGTCGCGTTGGACTCCCTGCCAGCGCGGATTGGTTTTCCACTCCGCGTTGAGTTGATCAACCTGCTCCTGAAACGACAATGCCATGTTTTGTTCTCCTAACCAGTCGGAACGTGTGCGTTCGCCTGTGCGGGTGCATCGCCGGATGCCTCCGTTTCATAACCAACACCGCGAGGTGATGTCGACCGGAGTGGCTCCAACGACCCGTCAATCGTTTAAGTCTTGTAACTATATCGGGTTGTGCCGTCGACAGGTCGACGGCAGAGGTCCCCGGTGCGTACGCTGCGTGCTTTTGCGAGACGCGAAAAACACCCGCGCGCGACCTTAAGAACCGGAGACAGCTCACCATCTTATTCCGTATCCCGCCGCAACCGGGCCGCCCAACTTACGTTGCACCGCACCAATTGTCAATGGCGGCGTACCTGCCTGGCCGCGCGCGGACGGCACGCGATTGTCCCTGTCGGGAACCGTTACCCGCCCCACTTACGGGCGGATGCCGGACGTCTAAGCACCCGAATCTGCTCGGGAATCCCCGAACGCCCCGACGCAACAGCGCGTCGCGAACCGCGTTGTCGAAAAAAATGTAAACCTTGGCAAACTTTCCGCGTCTCATATCACAAGTGATGCGACCAGCCGCTTTGGCGATTCGCGGCGCGGGACGTATACTCAATAACGAGGCGCGCGTGGCCTTTCGTACATGACGACGACACGATTGAAGATGGCAGAAGACGACAATCAAAACGATCAGGATTCAGGCGTTGCGCTACAGGAAGCGCGACCCAAAACGAAGAAGCCGCCGCTGTACAAGGTTGTCATGCTGAACGACGACTACACCCCGATGGAATTCGTCGTGCATGTCCTCGAGCAGTTCTTCTCGGTGGATCGGCCCACTGCAACGCGGATCATGCTCGAGGTCCACACACGCGGAAAAGGCGTGTGCGGGTTGTTCACTCACGAGATTGCCGAAACGAAGGTCTCTCAGGTCAACCAGTACGCAAGAGAGAACCAACACCCGCTACTGTGCACGCTCGAACTTGCCTAGACACAGCAGCCGGATCTGAAACGCAGACACTTTAGGAAACCATAGTGCTTAGCAAAGAACTCGAAGTCACTCTGAATCTCGCATTCAAGGAAGCACGTGAGAAGCGTCATGAATTCATGACCGTTGAACACTTGCTGCTCGCGCTGCTGGATAATCCAACGGCTGCGAAAGTGCTGCGTGCGTGCGGCGCCGATTTGAACCAACTGCGACGCCAGCTCACGGATTTCATCCAGGAAAGCTCTCCCCTGCTGCCCGATGATGAAGACCGCGACACGCAACCGACACTCGGTTTTCAGCGGGTACTGCAGCGCGCCGTGTTCCACGTGCAGTCTTCCGGCAAGAAGGAAGTTACCGGAGCGAACGTGCTCGTCGCGATTTTCGGCGAACGTGAATCGCAGGCCGTGTATCTGCTGAACCAGCAGAACATCGCGCGTCTGGACGTCGTTAACTGCATATCCCACGGCATTTCGAAAGTATCCGACGACGAACCGGCCGACGATGCGAGCGTGAACACCGACAACGAGGGTGAGCAGGCGGAAGGCGGCAAGAACCCGCTCGAAGCGTACGCGACGAACCTGAACGAACAGGCGGCGAAAGGTAAAATCGATCCGCTGATCGGTCGCCAGCACGAAATCGAGCGGACCATTCAGATCCTGTGCCGCCGCCGCAAGAACAACCCGCTGTTCGTTGGCGAAGCCGGAGTCGGTAAAACGGCGATCGCGGAAGGCCTGGCGAAAAAAATCGTCGACAAGGACATTCCCGAAGTGCTCGAGAACGCGACGATTTACTCGCTCGATCTCGGCGCACTGCTCGCCGGCACGAAATACCGCGGCGATTTCGAAAAACGCCTCAAGAACGTATTGTCCCAGCTCGACAAGGAACCTGGCGCGGTGCTGTTCATCGACGAGATTCATACGATTATCGGCGCCGGCGCCGCCTCGGGCGGGGTCATGGATGCATCGAACCTGATCAAACCGGTGCTCGCGTCCGGTGATCTGAAATGCATCGGTTCGACCACCTACCAGGAATACCGCGGTATCTTCGAAAAGGATCGGGCGCTGTCGCGGCGGTTCCAGAAAATCGATGTCAACGAACCATCCGTCGATGAAACGGTGAAAATTCTGCAGGGACTGAAATCCCGCTTCGAAGAACACCACGACGTGAAATACACGAACCAGGCACTGCGCTCGGCCGTCGAGCTGACCGAGCGATACATCAACGACCGCCATCTCCCGGACAAGGCCATCGACATCATCGACGAAGCCGGAGCTCGCCAGCGCCTGCTCAGCCCGTCGAAGCGCAAGAAAACGATCGGCGTCGGCGATATCGAGGAGATCATCGCGAAGATCGCGCGCATACCGCCGAAGAACGTGTCGAGCACCGACCGCGATTCGCTGCAGAAACTCGAACGCAACCTGAAAATGGTCGTGTTCGGCCAGGACCCGGCTATCGAAAGTCTCGCCGCCGCGATCAAGATGTCCCGCTCCGGTCTCGGCAATACGGAAAAACCGATAGGCTCGTTCCTGTTTGCCGGTCCCACCGGGGTGGGTAAGACGGAAGTCACGCGCCAGCTGGCGCAGGTAATGGGTATCGAACTGATCCGCCTGGACATGTCGGAGTACATGGAGCGGCACACCGTCTCGCGCCTGATCGGCGCACCGCCCGGCTACATCGGTTTCGATACCGGCGGCTTGCTCACGGAAGCCGTGATGAAGCAACCACACGCCGTGCTGCTGCTCGACGAAATGGAAAAGGCACACCCCGACGTATTCAACATCCTGCTGCAGGTGATGGATCACGGTACGCTGACGGATACGAACGGTCGCAAGACCGATTTCCGCAATGTCATCATCGTCATGACCACGAACGCCGGCGCCGAGCGAATCAGTCGCTCGTCGATCGGTTTCACGATGCAGGATCATTCCAGCGACGCGATGGAAGAGATCAAACGGATGTTCAGTCCGGAATTCCGCAATCGGCTCGACGCGATTATCCAGTTCAGCCCGCTCGACGCCGAGACTATCGGCCATGTCGTCGATAAATTCCTGATCGAACTCGAGACGCAACTCGACTCGAAAAAGGTCACGATGGATATCGACGAAGAGGCGAAAGTCTGGCTCGCCGAGCACGGACACGATCCGATCATGGGCGCGCGTCCGATGGCGCGACTGATTCAGGAGAAAGTGAAAAAGCCGCTGGCCGAGCAGCTGTTGTTTGGCCCGCTGCAGGGCGGCGGCCATATCTTCATTACCGTGAAGGACGGCGAACTCGTCGTCGAAGTCGACGAAAAGGAACTCGAGGGCGCGGACGCCCTGTAGCGTAAGCGCGATCGAGACCCGGCCTGCGGCACCCGGTGCGGCAGGCCGAATCAGATACTTTTCAGCATCACCACGGAATTCCGCTGCACGTTGTACAGCGCGCGGCGCTCCAGCGGTAAATCATCGAGACTGGCGCGCGCATAACCGCGCTCCTGAAACCAGTGCGTCGCCTGGGTCGTGAGCACGAACACTTCGCGCAGGCCGGCACTTTCCGCACGCCGTTCGAGCGCACGCAGGATATCGTTGCCGAACCCGCCCGAACGATAATCCGCGTGAACCGCGATGCATCCTAGTTCCCCGGTTGCGTTCGGGAACGGGTGCAGCGCCCCGCAGGCGATGACCGTACCCTCGCGGATAATGACGGAATAATGATCGATTTCCATTTCGAGTTTTTCGCGCGATCGTTTCACGAGTACGCCGTCCTGCTCGAGCGGTTCGATCAGCGCGAGTATGCCGCCGACATCTTCGATCGTCGCGCGACGTAAATGATCCATCGGTGTATGGCTCACGAGCGTGCCGACCCCGTCGCGCGTGAACAGTTCCTGCAGCAATACGCCGTCCATCGTGCGGTCGACAATATGCACCCGGCTCACGCCAAACTGGCAGGCCCGCGTCGCACATGCGAGCAGACGCATCGATGACGCAAGTTCGGTATCGAGTTCGCGCGCTTCGCCGATTGTCAGTTGCCTGACGGTAACGCCGTTCGCATCGACGATACCCGGGGGCTCAGCCATCAGGATCAGTTTCGCGGCCTGGAATTCACACGCCACCGCGGTCGCGAGATCAAGCGCATTCAGGTTGAATATTTCACCGGTAGGCGAGTAACCGAGTGGCGACACGAGCACGAGCTCATCGTCGTCGAGCCGGCGCGTGATGGCCTGCCGGTCGATTCGGCGGACCTCTCCGGTGAAATGCAGATCGACGCCATTGATAATCCCCGCGGGGCGGGCGATGACGAAGTTCCCGCCCGAGACGGTCAACGAGGCGCCGCGGTTCGGCATATCCATCGCCGCTTGCGAGAGTCTCGCTTCGAGTTCGAGACGCACCGCCGATACACCGTTTTTGACGCACGCGAGCGTGGCCGCATCGGTGACCCGCAAATTACCGAGCAGCGGCTGCTCGAGCCCGGCCTCGCTGCAGCAGGCATCGATTTGCGGCCTCGCGCCATGCACGATGATGAGTTTCAGGCCGAGCCCGCGGAGCAGGATCAGATCCTGAACAAGGCCCTCCAGCGATGCATCGTTGAGCGCCTCACCGCCGATATAAACCACGCAGATCTCGCCACGGTGGGCGCGAATATACGGTGATGCTTCACGCATCCAAGCGACGTTGTCGTTGCGCCGTACTGGTGTCTGATCGCTCATTGCATCCCTCTCGCCTGGTTGTTCACGTGGCGTCCGGCCGCCCGGCGGCGGCGCATTCTACACGGTTTCGCAGCGCCGCAGTCCGGCACCCGAAAGCCGCAACACCTTCGACGCTAACGAGCCAAGGCGTTATGATTGCGCCCTTGCAAAAAGACCCCGGCTTACCCGCGCATTATCGGAGACCGCAATGGCCAAGAAAATCAATATCGTCAGCGAACGAATCACCCAACCGCGTTCACAAGGCGCATCCCAGGCCATGCTGCACGCGACCGGCCTCACCCCCGACGACATGAACAAAGCCCAGGTTGGTATCGCAAGCGTCTGGTACGAGGGTAACCCGTGCAACATGCATCTGCTCGATCTCGCCGCCGCCGTCAAGGAAGGCGTCGAGGCCGCCGGTATGGTTGGTATGCGCTTCAATACCGTCGGCGTGAGTGATGCGATATCGATGGGCACCGAAGGTATGAGCTTCTCACTCCAGTCGCGTGACCTGATTGCCGATTCGATCGAAACGATCATGGGCGGCCAGTGGTACGACGCCAACGTGTCGATCCCGGGGTGCGACAAAAATATGCCGGGCTGCCTGATCGCGATGGGGCGCCTGAACCGCCCCGCGTTGATGGTGTACGGCGGCACGATCAAACCGGGCCACTCACGCGGCGAAACGCTCGACATCATTTCGGCGTTCCAGAGTTACGGTCAGTATCTGTCCGGCGAAATCGACGATACGCGCCGCCGCGAAGTAGTGCAGCATGCCTGTCCGGGAGCCGGCGCCTGTGGCGGTATGTATACGGCCAACACGATGGCTTCGGCGATCGAGGCGATGGGGATGTCGTTGCCATACAGTTCGTCGATTCCGGCGGTCGATATCGGCAAGATCGAAGAATGCCGCCAGGCGGGAATGGCCATCCTGAAACTGCTCGAGGAAGACATTCGCCCGCGCGACATCATGACCCGCCAGGCGTTCGAAAACGCGATGGTGCTGATCACGGTTCTCGGCGGCTCGACGAACGCAGTGCTGCACCTGATCGCGATGGCGCGCGCGGTGGACGTCGAACTGGGCCTGTCCGACTTCCAGAAAGTGAGCGATCGCACGCCGTTTCTCGCCGATCTGAAACCGAGCGGACGTTACGTGATGGAAGATCTGCATAACGTCGGCGGGACCCCGGCGGTACTGAAATTCCTGCTCGACAACGGCATGATCGACGGCGACTGTCTGACCGTCACCGGCAAGACGCTGGCGGAGAACCTCGCCGACTTGCCCGGCCTCGAGCCGGGGCAGGAGGTCATCCGCCCGCTCGACAACCCGATCCTGATTAACGGACATATCCAGATCCTGAGCGGTAATCTTGCTCCGGGCGGTTCGGTGGCGAAGATCACCGGCAAGGAAGGACTCGCATTCAGCGGACCGGCAAAAGTTTTCGACAGTGAAGAAGACATGCTGCACGCGCTGGAGGAAAAACGCATCGAGAAAGGTGATGTCGTCATCATCCGCTACGAAGGTCCGCAGGGCGGACCGGGTATGCCGGAAATGCTGACCCCGACGTCGGCCATCATGGGAGCCGGACTTGGCGGCGATGTCGCGCTCCTGACCGACGGACGGTTCTCCGGCGGTTCGCACGGATTCATCGTCGGACATGTCGTTCCGGAAGCGCAGCTCGGCGGCCCGATTGCACTCGTGCGCGATGGCGATATCGTCTCGATCGATGCGGCGACGAACTCGCTCACGGTCAATGTCTCCGACGAAGAATTCGCCGAGCGGCGCAAATCGTGGCAGGCACCGCCGTTCAAGGCGACACGGGGCACGCTGTACAAATACATCAAGACCGTGAAATCCGCTTCCGAAGGTTGCGTCACGGACGAATGATCCGCACGGCCGGCGCGGACCCTGGCGCTACATGACTTTCTTGTAGTCGTTGTAGTACTTGAGGACGCGCCGGACGTAGGTCTGGGTTTCCTCGTACGGCGGGATCTTGTGACCGTTGCGGATCACCGCATTCTCGCCGGCGTTATACGCCGCGAGCGCGAGCGCGAGATTATTGTCGAACATGTCCAGCAGGTCTTTCAGGTAACGCGTACCACCCAGCACGTTCGCGCGCGGGTCGCGGCGATTGCTCACCCCGTAGCGTTTCGCGGTGCCGGGCATCAACTGCATCAGACCCACCGCGCCGGCCCGCGACACGGCGGCGGAATCGTAGGCAGACTCGGCCGTGATCACGGCGTGGATCAATGCCGTCGGCAGGTGATGGTGCTTTGCGACGAGATCGATCGTCGGTGAATATTTCTTGCGGTTCTTCTCGAGATTACGGTAGGCCACCCCGGCTTCGGTCCAGCCTTTCCACGTCTTGACGATGCGCTTGTAGCCGCTGTGAACCGGCTCGTCGGTCAAATGTACGCGGCCGTACTTGTCGACGTACTTGTAGATGTCCGCGCCGGCGACGAGCGGTAGCGCGACCAGCAACGAGACACTCAGTACCCGTTTGATTCGTGCGATGTTCAACTGCTACCCCAGTTACACGTCTAATTTAATGTTAGTTCTCTATAATTATTCTAAATATATGATAAATATTCAATAAACGCCAGAATAATTATTCCGAAAACAGCCGCCAGCATGTCGTCGAGCATGATCCCGAACCCGCCGTGGACCCTGCGGTCCAGTAAACCTATCGGCCACGGTTTGAAAATATCGAATACCCGGAAAACGACGAAACCGAGCACTGCCGCGAGGATCCCGGGATCGACGAACGCCATCGTAAACCAATAGCCGACAATCTCGTCCCACACAATAGCCGGGTGATCATGGACCCCGAGTGCCGTCGCGGTGCGGCCACACAGCCAGATCCCGGCGACGAATGCCGCCGCGACGATGGCGAGAAATACCGCTTGCGAAACGCCCGTGAGCGGCCAATAGAGCGCCACACCGACGATCGTACCGGCGGTCCCCGGACCTTTCGGACTCAGGCCACTGCCGAACCCGAGCGCGAGCAAATGTCCCGGATCCCGCAGCAGCGTCGCCAGGTTTGACACGGCTCGCCGCGTCCCCGCCGGTCCCTGCGTCACTCGTTCGCGGACGACGGCAGCGCCGCGTACCCCGAATAGCGGGCCAGCAGATTCGGCGTCATCGCGCGTTCGAACCGCTGGCCACCAATGATCCAGGTGGGATAATTACGGATATCCGCGGCGACACAGGCCGTCGAACGGTCACCGCGCTGGCCATTCGGTGCACATTCGACGTACGGCAATCGTTTCGCCGCGGCGCCGAACACCTGCTTCTGTTGCTGGCAGTGCGGACACCATGAAGCCCCGTAGAATTTCGCCCCGCTCGCCTCGAGGTGCTCCGCCAGGCCGCGCAGATACGGGTCCTCGGGTCCGGCCGCGGGATCGAACGCGCCGCTGTAGTGCAGGTGCATCAGGCCCACGATGACGATCGCCGCGGCCGTGCTCCCGAGTCGCCAGCCCTTGAGTCCGCCCACCCCACCGGCCCGCCAACTCAGTGCGTAGAGCACGGTGATCAGGACGAATGAAACGAGGCAGTAGGAACACGTCGCCCCGATGACGAAAACGGCGATGAGGTTCAGGTAGATGCTGACGGCGAACCCGACCGTGGCGAAAAACACGATCGCACGCCAGCGCGCCTGCCGCTTGCGGCCGAACAGGGCTGCGAGTGCAAGGAGCACGTAAACGAACAAGCCCCACACCGCGATCGGCAAGCCGAGAAACACGGACCAGCGGCTGCCCTGCACGATATCGCAGGCGGATCCTTCGCCGCAGAATGGCAATTCCGCCTGCCGCGCCGCGACGACGATGAGTACGATGGTCAGCGCCGCGCCAAGCAGGGCGAGTGTGCCGACGAGCCAGTCCCGCGGCAGGGTGCGCGCGGTTACTTCGGTTTGCGCTGGTTTTTTTGACCTGGATGTTTTCTTCGACACTCACTTTCTCCCAAGCAGCCCGGGCGCGGGGAAGCGTAATCTACCATGATTGCACATTCTCGAATTCCGTTAGCCGTCTCACCGGTTCCAAAAACCTCACAGATACGCGACCATAAAAATACAATGCAGAAAACCGCCGGCGCGGGAGACCCACATGAGTTACAGCCTGGAACAGATTGCGCGCGAGTTTTCGCTGGAATTAAGCGGGGATCCCGATCTCGAGATTGTCGGATTGTGCGGTCTTTCGGACGATCTCGAACGGCATTTATCGTTCGTCACCGCCGACAAGTATCGCGACGGCGCGGCAGCCTCCAGGATACCCGCGTTCATAACCCGCCCCGAGCGCGCGGTCGCAGGCAAGGCGAACCTGTTTCACCCACAGCCTGAATACGCGATGGCGCTCATCGCACGCTGGTTCACGCAGCCGGTCGCGCGTCCGTCGGTGAACCCGGACCCGAGTGCGAGCATCCATCCGGACGCATCAATCGGCCCGGATTGCGTGATCGGCCCTTTGTGCGTGATAGGCGCACACGTCGTTATTGGCGCCCGCACGCGCGTCCATGCAGGCAGTGTCATCATGGATCGGGTGAGTATCGGTGAAGACTGCCTGATTCATCCAAACGCCACGATCCGCGAGGATTGCGTGCTCGGCGATCGCGTCGTCGTGCAACCGGGCGCGGTGATCGGGGGCGACGGCTTCGGCTTCGTCATGCACGCAGGAGAGCACGTTAAAATCCCGCAGCTTGGCAGCGTCGTCATCGAATCGGACGTGGAAATCGGCGCGAACACGACGATCGACCGCGGGCGCTTCACCGCCACCCGCATAGGGCGCGGCACGAAGATCGATAACGGTGTCATGGTTGCGCACAACGTACAGGTTGGTGAACGCTGCCTGCTGGTCGCGCAATCCGGCATCTCCGGCAGTACCCGCCTGGGCAACAACGTTGTACTCGCGGGGCAGGTCGGGCTCGTCGGCCATATCGACATCGCCGACAATGTCACGCTGCTCGGGCAATCCATGGCCACGAAGAACATCAACGAGGCCGGGGTTTGGGCCGGGAGTCCGGCGCGGCCGGCGAAGCTGTGGAAACGCGCATTCGCGCGCCTGTACAGCGGTCTGAAGAACGATTGAACCTAGGCCGTGACCGCGGGCGGAAACACCCCGGCGCGGCTGACCATCGCCGGCATTGAGGTCCCGAGTGGCCCCTCGAGCCATTTCGTCGTCGCGATGATTTTCGCGATATCGATCCCGGTCGCAAAACCCATGCGCTGCAGCACGTAGAGCACGTCTTCGGTCGCCACGTTACCGGTCGCCCCGGGCGCGAACGGGCAGCCCCCGACACCACCGCAACTCGCATCGATGATCCTGACACCGGCCTCAACCGCCGCGCAGACATTCGCGACGCCCGTATTGCGCGTATCGTGAAAGTGCACGCGCAGCGGAATGTCACCAACGACGGGGCCGGCGAGTTCCAGCAGACGCCGGACATCGGACGGCACCGCGACACCGATGGAATCCGCCAGGGCGATTTCGTCGACACCGAGATCTGCAAACTGGCGGACCATGTCGCGGACGCGTGCCGGCGCAACCTCGCCCTCGAACGGGCAGCCGAAACTCGCGGCAATCGTGACCCCGCAGAACATTTTTGTTGCCTGCGCCTCGCGCACGATGTCTGCGATCACAGCGTACATCTCGCCGACACTCGCACCCTGGTTGCGCTGGCAAAACGTTTCGCTGGCGACCGTCGTGCAGTTGATTTGGTCGATACCGCTGAGTGCCGCGCGCTCGAATCCGCGGCGGTTCAATACGAGCCCGATAAATCTGACACCGTCGCGGCGCGGCAAGCGCCGAACGAGTTCATCGACGTCCGCCATCTGGGGCACGCGTTTCGGGTTGACGAAGCTCGCTGCCTCGATGCGCCGCACACCGGCATCGATCAGGCGTTCGATGAACGCGAGTTTCGTGTCCGTGTCGAGTAGCGTCGGCTGGCTTTGAATGCCGTCGCGAGGTCCGACATCAACGATTTCTACAAAGTCGCTCATACGCGTCTACGCTCCCCGTGCCCGCCTGTCGGGCCGTCATCCGAGTATAGCGGAATCGCGTTACTCGGCGTCCGCGCCGGGACGGACATACCACGCACCGCAGAACCGCTTGCTGCGTACCGCCAGCGGAAACAGCACGAATATGAGGACCTGTCGGGTAATCGCTCCGGCACTCAGCCAGTCCACCTTGCGCGCCGAAGTCGTCACGGTCTCGCGCAGAACAACGAAGCGCCGTTGTCGACTCCGCCCCCACCGTGCGAGGGCCATCGATAACCAGATTTCCTCGCTCGCGTAGACTTTTTCGCTGAACCCGCCGCATGCCGTAAAGGCATCGCGGCGACAAAACATAAAACACCCGGCCGCGATCCGGGTAAGCCTCGAGAAGTGATTCCACAGCGCGAGTACCCGTGCGGGAAACCAGTGCGGGTGGTTCATTGCAACGGTGGCACCACCGCCGCACGCGCCCGCCTCGCGCAATTGCCTCAACGCCTGTCCCAGTACGTTCGCCGAGATCTGCGTGTCTGCGTCGACGAAAATGAAAAACCCGCCGCGCGCCACCGCCGCCCCGGCATTGCGGGCGCGGGATATCTGGTTGATCGGCTCGGACACGACACGCGCGCCGAGCGCGCGTGCGATGTCCGCGGTATCGTCCGTGCTGTTGTTGTCGACGACGATGACTTCCCCCGGTTGCGCAAGCACCCCCATTGCCGCGAATAAGGACTGCAGCGTATGCGGCAGAAAATCGGCCTCGTTGTAAGCGGGGACGATAACTGAATAAACGGGGAGTACCGGTGACGCATCCGCGTCATGCACGGCGACGGGTGCGGTATGGTCCACTTATCCGAACAACCAGCTTCCGGGGTCGGAGATCGCTTTGCCCTGCGATGCCGCATCGAGACCCTTCACGCAGCGGATGATGTACCACACGAGAATCACGGGGAACAACAACATTCCGATCGCGACGAAACTGAGCACGAACGCGATGAAGACGAACAGCCAGCTGAGCCAGAACGTCCTGATCTGAAACGTATGGTGCGAGGCGACCCACGGCTGTGCTTCGCCCCGATCGAGATATGCCATGACAACGCCGATCACGATTGTCAGCGGCACGACGACCCCGGCAAGGTAAAGGATATAGACGAGCCTTGCTTTACCGTCATGTGTGGGTGCGAGCAGATCACCAACCATAACGAATTCTCCGACCGATCGTGTGCGTGAATTTACTCCGATACATCGTATCCGCGGTGCCGCACTCCGTTATCGCGATGCGCTCGTCAGCACACGGATTCCTGCCCGCGGCGTTCACTCCGCGTCATCAAATGCGTCGGTCTGCTTGCCGGCGCTGGAAATTCTGCAGCCGAGCATCTCGATCCGATCCGCCAGCGGATGTTTCGAGTCGCGCAATTGGGCGTACGCCAGCGCCTTCTTCAACGGCTTGTTGGATTGAATCGCGTCTTCCAGCTCCTCGATGTAGTCCGTCGCGTAGTAGTTGAGAAAATCCTCGAGCGGCCCAACACCGATGTCCTCGAGCAGTTCGGCATTTTGTGCCTGCTGCACGAGTTCCAGCAGGACGGGCCACGCGCCCGCAGGATCCTTGCGGCACAACTCGTCGAGTTTGTCCCATGCCCACCAGTTCTGTTGAAAATTGAGCCACGCCGCAGCGATTTTCTTGCTTTCGGTATCTTCCATTGCCTACTCGTGATGCCAACGCGTCGCTTCCCGGCCAGCTATCCGGTCTCCAGCGCGCGTTAATTGTTATCGTGACGCCGGGTTTGCACGAGTGTGCGTGCGAACCCGAAAAGAGCAGGTTGATTATGCCGAAAAACACGCTGCTCGGGTATCGCGCGCGGCGCGTCCGACTGATTGCCGACGAGGTGAAATGCCGTCGCGGACGCCGGTACGGAACTTGCCGTTGCGGCTCAGGCGAGACCGGTGTCGTCGAATTCCGTCGCGGTGACGACGCGGTTGCGTCCCAGATGCTTTGCTTCGTACAGGGCGCGGTCGGCGTTCTGCAGTAATGCCACGGGTTGTTCGAATTCCTGTAATTGCGCCACTCCCATCGAGACCGTCAGCTTCATCGCGGCCTCGGGCCCCAGGATATCGGCTTCGGCAATGTCATTGCGGATGCGTTCGGCGATCTCGACCGCGCCGCGCAAATCGACGCCGTGGAGCAACACGGCGAATTCCTCGCCGCCGAAGCGTGCGGCAATATCGAGTGGTCGGGTGCCCGAGCACAAATGGTGCGCGACCGCCTTCAGGGCTTCGTCACCGAAGAGGTGGCCAAACCGATCGTTGACCTGCTTGAAGTGGTCGATGTCGACGAGGATCAGGCTCATGGTTGTTGCGTCCTCGGCACAGCGGCGGCACTGGCGATCCAGCACTTCATCGAGCCAGCGCCGATTGAACAGGCCCGTCAGGGCATCCATACGCGAGGTGCGGGCGTAATGCGCCTGCGCATGCATGCTCTGTTGCAGACGCGTGTTGTCGTCACGCACGCGGCCGGACAGGATGCGCAGCAGGTTACGGGCAAACTCGTGCGACGAACCGATAAAGGACCAGACTTCGTCTTCACGGATCACGAGCAACCGTGACCGCTGCGCGGCAATGACGTGCGCGGACACGTTTACGCGACTCAGAATCGACAACTCACCGGCGCAGGCACCTTCGCCGAGGTGCAGCAGTGGCTCCGCGCTCGACGTACCCAGCCGGACCGTGAGACCACCGGAAAGCACGACGAATATCGCGTCGTTCGGTGCGCCCTGCTGCAGCACGGTGTCACCGGCCTCGACCTCGATCTCCTCGCAAACCGCGAACAGGTGCCCGAAAGCATCCGCATCGACATCCCGGAACAGCGCCAGTTCGCCGTATTTCGCGGCGTAGTCGTCCCGTTGCTTAGAAACATTGTGCGGCGTGCGCTGCACCATAGGGCATTCCCGTGAACAGTCCCGGTCGATCAGGTAATCGTCCGATCAGGCAAATTGTTTAGCCCGAGGTAAGCTGCCGAGCGCCGCGATCACCGACACTCCGGGCGCGAACAGTGCGCCGGCGGTACGGCCGATGTTTCCTTTCACGTCTGTCGCCGCGGCTGCGCAACCATCGTGAGCGACACCCCGGTGCCGCCTCGCGGTGCCAGTTCATACCCCTTCGGGGATACGGAGCTGCATTAGCGGCGACCCGGCAACGACGCGGTAGCGGTACCCCGGCACGACAGTTCGCCGTCCTGATTCACGGCTTCGAGTTCAAAATCGACGAGCTTGTGCCCGTCCTCCTCGCGCTTCGCAACGACGCGCCCGTCGATCGTGAGCAGGTCACCGGCAGGATTATGACGCCGGATCTCCGTGGTCAGCGCGGTCAGCATCGCATCGTCACCAATCCAGTTCGTGATCGCATGGGACATCCAGGAGCAGCGCTCCGGTCCGTAATCGTAGGCACCCGGCGCGCCAACCTTGTGCGCGAACTCTTCTTCCCAGTGAACGCGTTCCGGGCAATCGGGGATCCCGAAGCGGTTCGCGATCCCGGTCGCCGGATGCCGGGACTGCATCTGCCAGGCGAGTTTGTTCGCGCGAATATACAAGCCGCCCCAACCCTGGGCGTAGCAGATAAATCCCGTAACCGTCATCGGCCCCTTCGCCATCGTCGGCAGCGTGTCGCCGACGGCGACGTCTTCGAAATAACGCGGTTCGGCGCCGCGAATGCGTTCGTTCTCATACAGGGCGTTGTGACGCGCGAGTTCCTCGGGCGTGTAGACGCGCTGTTCGCGGTTCTTCAGCGCAGTGTATTTCGTGCCGCTCTCGCGGGCGATGTCGCGGTCCGTACGAAAACACCAGGAATCCGCGCTCGCGAGCTGGTCGCCGGTTTCGTCGAAGAAGTCGACGTGATAGACCTGTTGGATCGAGCGCCCGGCAAATTGTGTATCGTGTTCGATCAGGTCTTTCAGGTAGGCCTCGGTCGTCAAAGCGACATTGCGCCGGATCGGTTTCATCCACGCGAAATCGCAACCGGCAAACATCGCGTGTACTCCGGGCAAGCCACCGACGTAACCGCTGATAATACGGCTGCAGGCGAAGATGAACGACGGCGGCGCAATGATCCCCCCGTAGCGCGTTTTTTGCGCGTAGTCGGGATCGCACCACAGCGGGTTGTCATCGCCGATCCCGTGCGCGTAGTGCCGAATATTGTCGCGCGTCGCCTCGTAGCACCACGGCTCGAGCGTGTGACCGATCCGCACCCCGATCCGTTTGCGCAGGTCGTCGAGAGCCGCTGGCGTAATGCCGGTGAATTCGCGCTGTAGTGATTTGCTCATACTGGACAACCGCTGCTTACGTGATGAAGGTGCACTCAGGGTCGCGCCGCGGCGCGGTCCCGCAGGGCCTTCCGGTTAACTTTTCCTGCCGGCGTCTTCGGCAGTTCGTCGATAAATTCGATTTCGCGCGGATATTCGTGGCGCGACAATTGCGACTGCAGGTGGTGCTGCAGATCCGCCACCGTCGCGGACTCCCCGCGGCGTGACACGATGTAGGCGCGCGCGATCTGACCGCGCAGCGGATCCGGCACGCCGATAACGGCGGCTTCCGCGACGGCTGCGTGCTGAAGCAGCGTGTTCTCGATTTCCACCGCACTCATCGTCCAGCCCGCCGAAATGATCACGTCGTCCGCTCGCCCCGCGTGATAAAAATACCCGTCCCCGTCGACCCAACCGAAATCCTTGACCCGAAACCAGGCATCGCGGCGTTTCACCGCGATCTCACCAATCTCGCCGACGGCGGCCGGCGCTCCCGCGGCATCGAGAACCGCGACCTCGTTACCCGGCGCGGGCTTGCCGAGCGCCCCCCGACGTACCGCGTGGCCGCGATAGCCCGGGTAGTCGACCATGATCACGCCGACTTCCGTCGTCCCGTACATGCTGCCGGGTGCAACGCCGAAGGCTTCGGTGATCCAGTCGAACGTGTGCGCATCCAGCGGTTCGCCGGTGAACGTGCATTTCTCCAGCGCGATACGGTAATTGTCGCGTGCGCCGGAATTCTTGAGCAGACGGTAAACCGTTGCCGCGGCTGCCAGGTTGTTCGTGCCGAGTTGTTCGAGCGCCGCGAACAGACGCAGCGGATCGAACTTGCCGGCGTAGGCACCGACGTGCAGACCGAGTGCAAGCGGCGCGATCGTACCGTGCCACAGGCCGTGGCCCCACGCCGGTGAGGACGGGCAGAAAAAGCGATCCCCGGGGCGCAAGCCGCTGCCGTACAGTGCCGCGATCATCAACGTCACGACGGAGCGCTGGGTATGACGTACTGCTTCGGGAAGTTCGCGCGTCGTCCCCGAGGTGTACTGGAAGACACAAAGATCGTCGGCCCGCGTTGCCGTCTCGTAGCGATGTGGGCAACGTGCCAGTTCGGCGTCGAACGCCGGGCCGATCTCGATGATCCCGAGTTCCGGAAACTGCCGTTTCAGATCGGTCGCATTGTCTGCGGTGATGACGAGCGTGGGGCTACAGTCGCGGATCCGCAGCGCCAGCCCTTCGGGTCCGAACAACGTGAACATGGGCACGGCGATGGCGCCGCGCTTGATGGCACCGAACAGACACGTATAGAACGCACGACCCGGTTCCAGGATCACCGCGACCCGTTCCCCTGCTTCCACGCCGCGGTGCTCGAGCCAGTTCGCGAAACGGCTGCTCGCCTCGGCGAGTTCCGTATAGTCGAGATGTTCCAGCTCGCCGTCCGCGTGCATAACGCTGACCGCGCGCCCGCACCCGCGATGGCGGTCGAGGCATTCGTGCGCGAGGTTCATCGTGTCACGATTGCCGTCGAACAGCTCCCATAGCCGGTCGCGCGAGAAGCCCGCGCGAACCTGTGCGAAATCGGTGAGGTCCAGTAGAGAACTCACCGCGTCGAATCCGGGCTCAGGCCGCCGCGCTGTCGCGCGCCGCGATGCGATCGTACCAGGCCCGCGTTGCGGTATTGCCGGCGGGGATCGCGATATCTGACCAGCCCGCGAAGTCGATCGCACAAAACGCCGTAATGTCGACCATCGTGAATGCATCACCGACCAGAAACGCGCGGTCCGACAGGGTCTGTTCGAGATCCGCGAAAAACCGCTGCAGCGTCGCGGTACCGCGTTCGACGAGTGCGGGGATCGCGTTCGTCGGCTGACCACCGGTGCCGGGCAGGCTGCGGGCGGCGAATGCCGGGTTCTGGTTACGAAACACCTCGGAACCGGCGATCATGCCGTCGAATTCCACCTTGCGCTGTTGCGATTCGACGAGCGCCCGCTCCACAGGTGTACGCCCGAGCAGACGTGGCTCCGGGTGGAGTTCCTCGAAATAACGGCAAATCGCCATGACTTCGTCGAAGCGCGTGCCGTCATCGAGTTCGAGCGTTGGTACGAGGCCACGCGGGTTCAGCGCGAGAAATTCCGGCTGCAGGTTTTCCCCGTTGAGCAGGTCGACCTCGATTTTCGGGATTTCGATGCCCTTCTCCGCCAGGAATATCCGTAGCCGGCGCGGGTTCGGCGCAATCGCGCAGTCGTAGAGTTTCATCTCCCTCTCCTGTTTCATCCGGGAACCGCGTTGCCGGCGTGTAACCGCGACGCTCACGGCCGCATCGTCTTTTTATTACTCCCCGCGGCGGCGGACGCCACGGTCGCAGGCCTACTTTTTCAGTAAATCTCCGAGTGCGGCAAACGGCGCGTGCGTCGCGACGGCCTGCCCGCCCTCGCGTGCGCCGGAACCGTGCGCCCCTTCGAGCAGACGCTGGTGTTCGTTGTCGTGACAGTACAGGCACAGCAGTTCCCAGTTGCTGCCGTCTTCCGGGTTGTTGTCGTGGTTGTGATCGCGATGGTGCACCGTGAGTTCGCGCAGATTCTCCCGAGTGAATTCACGCGAGCAGCGGCCGCAGATCCACGGGTACAGCTTCAATGCACGTTCGCGATACCCGAGTTCACGCGCTTCGCGATCACGTCGTGCCTGCGCGACGACGCGGTCGAGCTTCGCATCACGACTCAGAGCCGGTTTGTCAGCCATCGAATACACCCTCGGGCGTGAGGTGGGCGAACGCCAATCTTAGGACGCCTGCGACAACTTGTGAACCGGTGCGGCGCGCCCGTGCCGGGCGAATTACAGTATCCTTGTCCCCTGGAGAATTTCGCGCGGGTACTTTTCGCATGGCTCAGTATGATTATGATTTATTCGTCATTGGCGCAGGATCCGGCGGCGTTCGCGCGGGGCGCATGGCCGCAGGACTCGGTGCCCGCGTCGCCGTGGCCGAGGATCGCTACATGGGCGGCACCTGCGTAAACGTCGGCTGCGTACCGAAAAAAATGCTCGTCTACGCGTCGCATTTTCGCGAGGAATTCGAAGACGCCGCCGGGTTCGGCTGGAATGTGAGCCCCGATTCGTTCGACTGGAAACGACTGATCGCGAACAAGGACAAGGAGATCGGCCGCCTCAACGGCATTTACGAGCGACTGCTCACGAACGCGGGGGCGACGATCTTCAATGCACGCGCCACACTCGTCGACCCGCATACCGTCGCGGTCGACGGCCAGCACGTTACCGCCGAGCGGATCCTCGTCGCGGTGGGGGGTTGGCCGTTCGTGCCCGATATTCCCGGTAAGGAACATGCGATCACGTCGAACGAGGCGTTCTTCCTGCCCGAGTTGCCGCGACGCGTGCTCGTTGTCGGCGGCGGCTATATCGCGGTCGAATTCGCGGGCATTTTCAACGGTCTCGGCAGCAAGACGACGCTGGCGTATCGCGGCCCGTTGTTCCTGCGCGGTTTCGACGACGACGCACGTGAGTTTCTCGCCGTTGAAATTCCGAAGAAAGGCGTGGACGTACGCTTCGGAACCGACGTCGCGGCAATCGCCAAAGGCAATGACGGTTTGACGGTAACGTTCAACGATGCGAGCACACTCGAATGCGATAGCGTCATGTACGCAACGGGACGCCGGCCGTTGACGGAAAACCTGGGGCTCGAGGCCTGCGGAGTCGCGCTGCGCGACAGCGGCGCGATCATCGTCGATGAACGCTACGCGACGAACGTTCCATCCATTTACGCGATCGGTGACGTCACCGACCGGGTCAATCTTACTCCCGTTGCGCTCGCCGAAGGCATGGCGCTCGCCTGGGACCTGTACGGCAAGGACGACAAGCCCGTTGATTACGAGTTTATTCCGAGCGCCGTGTTCTGCCAGCCGAGCCTCGCCTCGGTGGGGTACACGGAGGCGGAAGCACGAGAAAAATTCGGCGCCGTTACAATCTATAAATCGTCATTCACCGCGCTGAAACACACGATCTCGGGCAGCGACGAGAAAACCCTGATGAAGCTGATCGTTGACGATGCGAGCGATCGCGTCGTCGGCGTGCATATGGTGGGCCCCGATGCCGGAGAAACGATCCAGGGGATCGCGATCGCGCTGAAATCCGGCGCGACGAAGGCCGTGTTCGACCGCACGATCGGCATTCATCCGACGGCGGCCGAGGAATTCGTCACGATGCGCGAACCGGCGACTTAAGCGCGCGCGACAGCGGGGTTTGGCGCAATTTTGATCAAAGCGCCCATGACGGCATAAAAGCGCAGGCTCAGTACGACCGCGGCGACCCACAAACAACAACACAGCCCGAGCCACACCCCGCGCGCGCCGTAACCGAGATACACGCCGCAGAAGTATGCGACGCCGAAACCGACGCCCCAGTACACGACGGCGTTGATCAGGAACGGGATCCGGGTGTCCTTGAGGCCACGCAGCGCCCCACCCGCCGTCACCTGCGTACCGTCGCCGATCTGCAGGGCCGCAGCGATCATGAGCAGGGATGACGACAGCGCCACCACGTCCGGGTCGGGTGTGTACAAACGGGCAATGGGGGTTGCGAGAACGATCGTCAGCGCGGCACTCAGGCACATGAGTGCACCGCACAAACCAATGCCGGCGAAACCCAGTCTGCGTGCCGCAAACAGATCACCACGCCCGGTCGCCTGGCCAACGAGCGCAGTCGTCGCCATCGCGATGCCGAGCGGGATCATGAAGATCAGGCTCGCGTAATTCAGGGTCACGGCATGGGCCGCGACGACGATCGTACCGAACGACCCCATGATCAGTGCAACCACGGTAAACAGACCGGCCTGCAGCATGAACGAGCCGCCGATCGGCAGGCCAATGGCCAGCAATTGGCGCATGTCGCGCCAGCACGGCATGCCGGGCGCGGCATCGAGACGGAACTGGCGATAAAACCGGTGCCGCGACGTGTAGACGCCGATGAACACGCACATACACCAGAACGTGAGACCGCTGCCGAGCCCGGCGCCGATCGCGCCGAGCCGTGGCGCGCCGAATTCCCCGTACATGAAGATGTAGTTCAGCGCGACATTGATCGGCAGTGACGTTCCCATGATCACCATGATCGGAATCGTCCGGCCGAGACCTTCGTTCATTTGCCGCAGACAGTGGTACCAGTAGCATCCAACGACCCCGAGCGAAATCGCATCGAGATAACCCTGGGCCAGATGCGCGACGAGCGGTTCGATATCCATCCAGCGCATTACCGGTTCGAAATTGCGCAGGACGAGCACGACCGGGATCGCGATCAACAGCGCGAGCCACAATCCCTGACGGACGTCACGGCCAATTTCGTCGAGCCGCCCGGCACCGAAGTGTTGTGCCACGGTCGGCCCGATCGCCATGACCACCCCGAGGCCGGCAAGGAAAATCGTGATCCAGATACTCGAGCCAAGCGCGACCGCCGCGAGTTGCGTCGCGCCGAGTCGCCCGGCCATGACCGTATCGGCTACGTTGACCCCGATGTTGAACAGGTTATTCAACACGAGCGGCCAGGCCACGATGAGCAACCGACCGACGTCAGCGAGTCGGAACGACCCGGCGCCCGCCATGGCTCAACCGCTCCGCGACGAGGAGACGGCGAGCGCGCGCTGCCGGCAGGGTCGCCTCAAGCGACGCGGGGTTCGCCGATCTTCGGAATCGCGGCGAGAAGTTTTTGCGTGTAAGGGTGTTGCGGGGAATCGAGAATAGCGTCGATCGGACCCTGTTCGACGATTTCGCCCTGGTACATCACCGCGACGTAGTGCGCGATGTAGGCCACGACACTCAGATTGTGGGTGATGAACACGTAGCTCAAATCGAGGCGTTGCTGCAGATCGCGCAACAGATCGAGGATCTGCGCCTGTACCGACACATCGAGTGCGCTCGTCGGCTCGTCGCAAATAATCACGTCGGGGTCCACCGCGAGCGCGCGCGCAATACACACGCGCTGGCGCTGGCCGCCGGAGAACTCGTGCGGGTAGCGGAATTTGTGCGCCGGCTCGAGCCCGACCTGGCGCAGCAGTTCGTCTACCCGCGCCTCCTGGGCCACACGGTTGCCGCCGATCCCCTGCGCCACCATGCCTTCGCGAATAATGTCGGCGACCATCATGCGCGGGTTCATCGAGGAGTAGGGATCCTGAAAAACAACCTGCAGGTCGGAGCGATACGCGCGCATTTCCGCTGCGCTGAGACTCGCGAGATCGCGCCCCTTGTAGCTTACGCTACCGCCCGAGACCGGCAGCAGGCGCAGGATGCCTTTACCCATCGTCGTTTTACCGGAGCCGGATTCGCCGACGACCGCAACTGTCGTCCCGCGGTTGACCGTCAGGTTGACCCCGTCGACAGCCTTGACGTGACCGACGATGCGCTTGAAGACCCCGCGCCTGATTGCATAGTGGACTTTCAGATCGGTGATTTCGAGCACCGGCTGCGGATTCGTGATGCTCAGGTCGAGGCCTTCACGTTGCCGCTTCTCCCGGCTCGGCAAGGCGTCGAACAGCTGCTTCGAATAGGCGTGCTGCGGCGCGCGGTAAAATTCGTCGCGCGGGCCCGATTCGACGACACCACCGTTCTTCATCACGACGATCCGATCGGCCATTTGATAGGCAACCCCGAGATCGTGCGTAATGAACAGTATCCCCATGTCCGTTTCCCGCTGCTGCTTGCGCAATAATTCGAGCACCTGGGCCTGCACGGTCACATCGAGCGCCGTGGTCGGCTCGTCGGCAATCAGCAGCGCGGGCTCCGCCGCCATCGCGATGGCAATCATGACGCGCTGTTTCATGCCGCCGGAGAATTGATGCGGATATTCGCCATAGCGGCGCTCGGGTTCCGGAATTTCCACGGCCTTGAGCAGTTCGATCGCGCGAGCGCGCAGGCGCTCGCCGCGCATGCCCTTGTGCCGGCTCAGGACTTCGCCAATTTGCCTGCCGATCGTCAGCACCGGGTTCAGCGAGGATTGCGGTTCCTGGAAAATCATGCCGATACGGCCACCGCGAATGTCGCGCATCTGCCGCTCGCTGACGGCGAGCAGATCCGTGCCGTCGAGTTCGACGCTGCCGCTGACGACGCGCGCGGCATGCGGTAACAGGCGCATCGCGGCCAGCGCGGAGATCGACTTGCCGCTGCCGGACTCACCGACGAGCACGACGGTCTCACCGCGCGCGACCTCGAAACTCGCTTGCTCGACCGCCTTGACCGGTTCATCGTGCGGACCGAAATGGATCGACAGGTCCTCGATGCGCAGCAATGGACCGCTCATACCGTTTCGGACTCCGCGGACATCAGCGACTGCCAGCCCTCATCCGGACGGAACCGTTCGCCGTATTGATTCTCGAACTGCTGCAGGCGCTGGACGATCCCGTGTACCCCGCGCTCGCGCGCGTAATGCAGCGGCCCGCCCCTGAACGGTGCGAACCCCGTGCCGAACACCATGCCAACGTCGACGAGGTCCGCATCGCTGACTACGCCTTCACGCAGGCACGCGACCGCCTCGTTCAACAGTCGCAGCAACATCCGGTCGCGCAGATCGTTCTCAGGCTGATCCGGTGCTTCCGCTTTGGGTCGTACGATCTTCTGGCCCTTGTAGTCATAGAAGCCCCGCTGTGATTTTCTTCCGAGCCGACCCTGCGCGACTTTCATCCGCAGAATGTCGGGCACGGCACCGCCGAGCGAACTCGCGAGCACTTCGCCGACGGACAGGCAGATATCCAGGCCCACCGTATCCGCGAGTTCTATCGGCCCCATCGGCATGCCGAACTCCTTCGCGATCCGGTCGACGACGGCCGGCGCGGTGCCCTGCTCGACGATCGTCATCGCTTCCTGCAGATACGGCGACAGGATCCGGTTGATCAGGAATCCGGGCGAACTGCGCGCCGGCAGGGGCTGACGGTCGATAGCGACGGCGAATGCGGCGGCTCGCGCAAGCTGTCCGGGATCGGTAACACTGCCGCCGATAATTTCGATTAACTGCATTTGCGCGACCGGATTGAAAAAGTGCACGCCAACGAGGCGTTCGCCATGCGCCATGCCAGCCGCGATGTCCTCGAGCGGGATACTCGAGGTATTCGTTGCGATCAAGGCCTCGGGCTTCGCTTGCTTCTCGATGTTGGCGAACAGGTCACGCTTCGCATCGAGATTCTCGACAATCGCCTCGATGATCACATCCGCCCCGGCGATCCCGCTACCGTCCAGATCGATGATCAGATTGTCCTGTACCTGCGCGCGGCGGTACCGGTCACGGATGCGCTTTTTGTACATTGCATGGGCGCGCTTGATCGCGGGGGCGATGTATTTTATTTCGCGATCCTGCAACGTCACCTTAAGTCCGCGCATCGCGCACCAGGCGGCGATGTCCCCGCCCATCGTGCCGGCGCCGATCACATGGACGTGTTGAATTGGCGCGGCACCATTGCGCCCGTATGTTTTCAGTCGCTCCTGCAGAAAGAACAGGCGCTGCAGGTTGCGACTCGTCGCGCTGACGAACAGTTCCGCGATCGAGCGCGCCTCGGCGCGAAACATCGCCTCACGATTACCGCCATACTCCTGCCACAGGCGGATCAGCGCGTAGGGTGCGGGGTAATGCTGTTCGAGCGCACGTTTCGCGACTTCGCGGCGCAAGGCCATTGCCACGAGCGGCCGGGTGACCGACTTGTTCGCGGCGCGCTGCGCGAGCGCGAGGCGAGGCTGCACGGGTTCGTCGTTGATCATTGCGCGCACGGCGCGGTCGAAATGGCGTTGCGGGACCGCACGATCGACAAGGCCGATGTTCAGGGCGCGCCGCGGATCGAGATTGCGGCCGGTCAGCATCAGGTCCATCGCGGCCATGACCCCGACACGCTCGATCGCACGGACCGTACCGCCAAACCCGGGGTGCAGACCGAGCAGGATTTCGGGGAGTCCGAGCCGGGTGCCGGGATCGTCCAGTACCACGCGGTAACGGCAGGCCAGTGCGAGTTCGAGACCGCCACCGAGGCAGTACCCGTGAATGCGGGCAACCGTCGGGAAGGGAAACGCCTCGATGCGACTGAACAGCGCATGCACGGTGCTGATCATCGCCGCCGTCTCGACCGGGTCCGTCAGTGTTTCGAATTCCGAGATATCCGCGCCGACGATGAAACCCGACGGTTTGGCCGACCCGATGACGAGTCCGCGCGGCCGGGTCCGCGACAACTCATCGATGAAACCACTGAGTTCCTCGAGCACGGCCGCCGATAGCGTGTTCGTCGACTGGCCGACACAATCGATATTGAGCCAGGCGATATTGTCGTCGTCGACACTGAGCGTCCAGTTTGCCGCCGGTGCGGCGCTTTCCACTACCGTGTTCATACGCGTTCCACCAGCATCGCGCCACCCTGTCCGCCACCGATACAGATAGAGGCGACTCCGCGTTTCGCCTCGTGCTGCTGCAGTACGTGGAGCAGGTGCAACACGATCCGCGCACCGCTCGTACCGACCGGATGGCCGAGGGCGATCGCGCCGCCATCGACATTCAGGCGCGCCTCGTCAATTTCCCCAAACGCCTTGCGCGAACCGAGTTCGTCGCGGCAGTAATCCGCGTCTTTCGCCGCGGCGAGACACGCGAGCACCTGTGCGGCGAACGCTTCGTTAATTTCCCAGTAGTCGATCTTGTCCACTGACAGGCGACGGCGACGCAGCAGCGGGACGCTCGCGTGCAACGGACCGAGTCCCATTTGTCGCGGGTCGAGGCCGGCCCACTCGGTGTCGACGAGTCGCCCGAGCACGGTCAAATCGTGATCCTTGACCGCATCCTCGCTCGCCAGCAATACCCACGCGGCGCCGTCGGTGATTTGCGCGCTGTTGCCCGCCGTCACGGCACCGAATTCGCGATCGAAAACCGGTTTCAGTTGCGCGAGTTTCTCCACCGAGGAATCCGGCCGTACTCCATCATCGTGATCATGTGCGTGTCCGCGATCGTCAACCAGCGGCGTGATCTCGCCGAGGCGGCTTTCGGCTGCGGCCGCCGCGAGCCGTTCGTGGCTGCGCACGGCATACTCATCCATCGCCTCGCGTGTGATGCCGAAACGATGCGCGAGGACTTCCGCCGTCTGTCCCATCGACAGCCCGACAACGGGATCGGTCAGACCACGCAGGATTGCGATCACCGGTTTCAGGTGCGCCGGGCGCAACGCAAGCAGCGCCTTCGCCCGCGCACCGGCTGTTCGTGCGGCCGACCACTGGCCGAGCCATGCCACCATCGCCGGTCCCCACAGGATCGGCGCATAGCTCATCGCCTCCGTGCCACCGGCGAGCACGAGCCTGGACCTGCCCGTTTGTATCGAGCGGGCGCCACTGTCGATGGCCTGCATACCGCTCGCGCAATTACGCTGCACCGTCCACGCGGGTACGCGGTCGCCGCAACCGAGACGCAGCGCGACGACCCGACCGATATTCACTTCGTCCGGCGTCGGTCCGATGCAACCGAGGATGACCTCGTCGAGTTCATTTGCGGCAAACGGCTGGCGCGCGATCAGCGCTTGTCCGGCGAGCACGGCGAGGTCCGAAGGTCGGAACGGACCGGGGCCGCTGCGCGCCTTTAGAAACGGGGTACGGCTGCCGTCCACGATGTACACGGCATTGCCGGATTCAGATGATCGACGCGTGGTAGCCATTGCGACTTTCCTCCGTGACTTCGACGATACTCATACGCAGCCTAAGCATGACCGGTGCTCACGACACGACGCGCAATCGCGGGTCGAATGCATCCCGCACGGCGTCGGCGAAAAGATTGGCGGCGAGAACGAGTACGAACATGAAAGTGAATGCCGCCATCAACGACCACCACACGACCGGCTCGCGAGCAAGTTCGAGGCGCGCGCTGTTGATCATGTTACCCCAACTTTCCATGCTCGGATCGACGCCGATATTAATGTAGGACAGCACTGCCTCGGCGAGCACGAGGCCGCTGAAATCGAGCACGATCGAGATCATGACGATATGCATGATGTTCGGCACCATGTGCTTCGCAATGATGGTTGAATGGCGCACGCCGAAAGCGCGCGCAGCCTCGACGAAATCAATTTCCCGCAACTTCAGCGTTTCGCCGCGCAACAGCCGGCACAGGCCGGTCCAGCTCGTAATTCCGAGAATGACGCACAGCGCGAGCAGACGCAGATCGGCGCGGGCCGCGAGGCTGGTGAAATCCGCTGCATTCTTCGACATATACACATCGAGGATCAGCGCCGCCGAGGCTATCAGCAGCACCCCCGGGATCGACGACAGCGTCGTGTAGAGATACTGGATCACATCGTCGATCCAGCCGCGAAAATAGCCGGCGGCAACCCCGAGTACGATCGCAAACGGGAGCATGACCAGGGTTGTCAGCGTGCCGATAATCAAACCCGTACGGATACTCTTCAGTGACTGGTAGAACACATCGATACCGACCTTATCGGTACCGAAAACGTGGTAATGCGGCGCCAGCGCGACGGCCAGTCCGACGAGCACGCTGAGCGTCACCGTCACCGCGAGCAGCGCCGGCACCGGGGCCGCGGCCTCGCCACGCAGGACGCCACGCAGCAGTGCACCGACGGCAACACCGCGCCGGCGGGCGTGACGATGCGCGATCAGGGTGATGAACGCGAACCACAGCGCGATCGCGCAGACAAACCCGACGCCGGCGCGCCGTGCGATATCAGCGGCCCGTTGTGACGTATCCGCCAGGTGCGCGCCGCCGTAGCGCAAGCGCGGATAGTCACGAATGGTCGAACCGTCGTCGCGCTCGATCGTTTCCTTACTGAAAGCGTACAGGGCGAACGGCGCGGAATACGTTTTCTCGACCTGCGTTCGCAGCGGACCGGCGAGATAGTCAAACACACTGATCGATTCCGACGCGTACTGGACCTCACCGTTCGCCGATTCGACCGCGGCGAGGCGCGGATAGAAATGGATCGAATCAAGTACGGCAATCGTGAGGAACGCGAGCAACACGACGGCGGCCGCCATGCCGAGCGAATGACGCGATACTTCGCGCCACGGCGCGCGCAGGTGTTCGCGCTTCGCGGCATATCTCGCGTAGCACGCGGCGACGATCAGCAGGCCGAAAAACAGCGCATCGGTTGCGAGCAGGGTGAGTTTGATCATCGCGCCTACTCGAGCCTCACTCGCGGATCGACGAGCGTGTAGGAAATGTCGGTGAGTAACAGGCCAACGATGTAAAGGCACGAACCGAGAAACACCATCGAACGCACGATGGCGAAATCCTGTCGCTGAATCGCATCGATGGTGTAACTGCCGAGGCCCGGGATCCCGAAAAACGCTTCGGTGATCAAACTGCCGAGAAACAGCATCGGCAACACGACGACGACGCCGGTGAGTATCGGGATCAGCGCATTGCGTAAAACGTGGATGTAGAGCACACGCGGTTCCGACAGACCTTTCGCCCGCGCCGTGCGAACGTAGTCCTTGTTCATTTCCTCGAGAAATATCGTGCGATACCAGCGGATCCCGCCACCGAGACTGCCGACGATGCCCACGAGTACCGGCAAGACGATAAATTTCGCACCCGCGAGCCCGGTATCGAAACCCGAGATCGGTACGAGGTGCAGCAGCTTGCCGGCGAGAAACTGCCCGCCGATGATGTAGAACAGGCTCGAAATCGACATCATCGCGACGCACACCACGACCGCCCAGGTATCGAGATACGTAGCGCGAAAAAAAGCGACCGTCAGCGCGAACGTTATTGTCATCGCGAGGCCAACCAGGAACACGGGAATCGCGATCGCGAGACTCGGCCCCATGCGCTGTGATATGTCGTACCCGATGTCGCGCCCGCTGTCGGACTGTCCGAAATCAAACGTGAACAGCAGCTTCGAATTACGGTAAAAGATCGTATCGAGGACTTTATCCTTGCCGGCAGCTTCGGCGTTCCAAATCAGCGGCCGGTCGTAACCACGATCGGCTTTCCATTTGTCGATGGCGTCCTGGGTCACGCGCCGTTCGCCGAGATTGAGGCGTGCCATGTCGTCGGGGGAATTGACGACGAAAAACAATACGAACGTAATGATGTTGACCCCGATCAGGATCGGTATCGCATACAGGGCTCGGCGGATGATATAGGCGATCATTTGAGGCTCGCGCGCTGCCGGGCGCGGTACGTTCGGTACGCGGGAATGGCGCTGACGAACAGCACTACGAATACAAGCACCACCGGCCATATGATGGGTTTGTTCCAGCGGCGTCGCGCCTCGAGGCGCAGTTGCGGATCGATCGTTTTGTATTTCAGCGTATTACGCGCCATTAGGTTCGGCTTCGCATTGCCGTACCACGAGTGGTACAGCGAATACGCTTTCGGGTGGAAACCCCAGATCCAGGGCGCATCGCGGCGCGCGATTTCGACCATTTGATCGATTATTCGGGCGCGCTCCGGGCCGTTCGGCATCGCACGCATACGCACGAACAGATCGTCGAACTCGGGATTCTGATAGTTCGATGCGTTTTCCCCCTGGCTGACGATCTTCGCGTTCGGACCGTACAGCAGGAACAGGAAATTCTCGGGATCCGGATAGTCTGCATTCCAGCCCCAGCCGAAGATCTGGGCCGTGCCAGTGCGCACTTTTTCCTGAAACCGGTTGTAGTCCGTCGTACGGATGACGAGCTGGATCCCGAGCTTTGCGAACTGTTTGCGATACCAGTTCAGGATCGATTTGCTGCCGGGCCCGGACGCGATCGCTTCGAAATACAGGGTCAAAGGTTCGCCGGACGCGGCATCACGTCCGTTCGGGTAGCCCGCTTCGGCCAGCAGGCGGCGCGCGTCCTCGATCGGGCGCCGCCGGGCCTGTCCGTTCGTCCACTCGTAAACGTAACCGTTGATCCCGGGTTCACCGTCCACATGCCCGAATAAACCCGGCGGTATCGGACCCTGTGCCGGAAGCCCGCGCCCGTTCGCGAAAATCGAAATCAGTTCTTCGTAATCGACGGCGATCGAGATCGCCCGGCGCAGCAGGCGCGCGCGTTTGGAATTTCCGCCGACGACATCATCGGCCATGTTGAAACCCATGTAGGACGTCGACGCCTGCACCGCGGTTGCGAGCTTGATGTCGCGCGCGCGCATTTCCTCGGTGAGTTGCGCATCCCCGTCCGAAGAAAACTGGATCGCCTGGTCAAAGCTGTCCGACACGATCCCGGAGCTGTCGTAGTATCCCTGAAGAAACTTCGTCCACGCCGGTATCGCTTCCTTTTCGAGACTGTAAATCGCGCCATCGATGAATGGCATCATGCGACCGGCATCCTGCAGCCGGCCGGCCTCGGCATCGCCGGGTTCCCCGGTGTGCGGAAACGGTTCGCCACGAAAATTCGGATTGCGCCGCAACGTCATGCGCCGGTTCGGATTATTCTCCGTGAGCATGTAGGGGCCGGTGCCCACGGGGTACCAGTCGAGCGAGATGTTGCGGTCCTTCATGCCGGCCTGGCTGTAGAACCGATCCGCTTCCCAGGGGATCGGTGAGAAAAACGGCATCGCGAGCCAGTACACGAACTGCGGGTATTTTTCTTTCAGACGGATTTCGTAGGTATACCGATCGATGACCTTCGCGCCGTCGAGTTCTTCGTCGCGCAGATCGATAAAGCCGTTTTCATCGCCGGCGCGCGTTTTCAGTTTCGCCTGCAGTTCGTTCAGTCCGACGATATAGCGTCCCATGAAACCCGCTACGGGCGAGTGGATATGCGGATGCGCGAGGCGTTTGATCTGGTAGACGTAATCGGCCGCGGTCAGCTCCCGGTCACCCGATTGCGGAAAGTCCGCGAGCGTGTGCACATCTTCCAGGTCGGCGTCACTCAGCTTGTGGTACAGCAAACTGCCGTCGTCCGCTTGCGCGAATGCCGGGTGCGGCTGAAACCGGATTCCCTGCTGGATTTCGATGCGATAGACCACCGAAGCGATAGCCTCCGACGGTGCATCCTCCGGGAGGATCTGTCCCGCGGCGTCCCGGTATTCGGCACGAGGCAGTTCCGTTGCGGTCAGCGGGACGAGTTCATACGGGCGTTTCAGGAAGTGGTATTGCACCACCGGTTCGTAGATCTGGGCATTGAACAGCGCTTCATTTTCGCTGTAGGCCGATACCGGGTCGAGATGTTTCGGGCGCTCGGAGAATGAACTGTAGTAAATCGATTCGTGTGCGTCGGCAGTCGGGTAGGGACTATTCCAGGGTTGATCGCTGCACGCGCAGGCCATTAAGCAAACGGCACCCAGTGAGAGTCTCCTGGCAGGTCGGATTAGTGGCATGGCAGGTGTAGGATTATAAACTCGGTCCTGAAACTGTACACTCACGGCCTCGCGATATTTCTAATTACGAGCAGGAGAGCGGCGAACTATGGGTATTCTCGAAGGCAAGCGGGCACTGGTCGTCGGCGTCGCCAGCAACAAGTCAATCGCCTGGGGCGTCGCGCAGGCCCTGCACCGTGAAGGCGCGGAACTCGCCTTTACGTATCAGACCGAACGCCTGCGTTCACGCGTCGAGGATTTCGCCGCGCAGTGTAATTCCGAGATCACCGTTCCTTGCGATGTACAGAATGACACGGAAATCCAGAACGTGTTCGATCATCTCGACAATTACTGGGGACACCTCGACATTCTCATCCATTCCGTCGCGTACGCGCCACGTGAAGCGCTCATGGGTGAATATCTCGATTCCGTCACGCGCGAAAGTTTTCGCATCGCCCACGAAGTCAGTTCCTACAGTTTTGCCGCGCTCGGAAACGCCGCCCGGCCGTTGATGAAGGGCCGCAACGGCGCGATGCTCACCCTGAGCTACCTTGGCGCCGTACGCACAATGCCCAGCTACAATGTGATGGGGCTGGCAAAAGCCAGCCTTGAAGCAAACGTGCGATATATGGCCGAAGGGCTTGGCCCCGAGGGCATCCGGGTAAATGCGATCTCCGCCGGACCGATCCGAACGCTGGCGGCATCCGGGGTGAAAGATCTGCGGAAATTCCTGGCTTACGTGGAAGAGACGGCGCCGTTGCGGCGTAACGTGACCACGGAAGAAGTGGGTAATGCCGCGGCGTTCCTGTGCTCGGACATGGCTTCGGCAATTACCGGCGAGATAACCTACGTCGACTGCGGCTTCAACATCATGGGTATGGCCGGCCTGTAGCCAGAGCCCGCCGCTCGCGGTTACTTACAGCCGCTCCGGATACAGTTCGATCGTCGCGTCGGATTTAAGGATTTCCACGAAATCCCGCCACGCGACCGCGCTGCGATCGGCCGCGACGTCGCGCCGTAACTGGCTGATGTCGCTGATATTGAGCTGTTCGATCGGCGGTAATTCGACGTTCGAGATGCCGACGATCGCGTAATCACCGACTCCGATCGCAACGCCCTTGTACGTCGTGCCGCCCCCTGCCGGCGGATCGGCACGAAAAGCCGTCCGCAAGACCGCGCGATTCAGCTTCGCGGAATCGCGCGTCGCGCCCGGTACTTCCTCCCAGCTTATGTCGGCTTCCTGCAGCACCGTAGCGCGATCCTCGCCCTTGTTCAGACGCTCCACGAGTGCTTCACCGCGCGCCGTGATCGCGTCACGCGCGGCGTTGTCGATGTAATCCTGACGCACTTGTGCTTCGACCATCCCGAATTCGGGCAGGCGACTCGTTTCGTGCAGCAGGTTTCGAATGACGACGACGCGGCCATTACTGACATCAATGGGTTCGCTGTTGAGGCCTTCGATGAGAACTTCCGGTTCGAACGCGGCTTCGGTAACCGGAGCGGAGAACCGGTCGGCGACTTCCTGGCGGGTGAGCAGACCGGTCTGCTGCACTTCGAGCCCGAGCGTTTGGGCCGCCGGCTCGAGCGAGTCGGGTTGTTCGTACACGAGTTCCGAAAGTTGCTCGGCCTGCTCGAAGAACAGTGCTTCAGCCTGTTCGCGCTGGTACGTCGCGGTGACATCCGCCTTCACTTCGTCGAACGGTTTGACTCCACCCGGCTTGATCGCCTTCAAACGGATGATGTGAAAGCCAAACTCCGTACGGATCGGTTCGCTGATGGCCTGTTCTTCCATCGCGAACACCGCATCCTCAAACTCGGGCGCCATCACGCCACGAGCGAAAAATCCCGTTTCCCCACCGTCGGTCCGCGATCCGATGTCATCGGAGTTTTCGCGCGCGATCGTTTCAAAGTCACCGCCGGCCAGTGCCTGCTCGCGCAGCTTCAGCGCCTTTTCTCTGGCGTTGTTCACCTCATCATCGCTCGCGTCGCGCGGAACCTGCATGAGAATGTGGTTCGCGTTGCGTTGCTCGGTTGCGGTGTAGTTGCCGACGTTCGCATCGTAATACGCGCGCAGCCGGGCATCATCCGTCGGGATCTCGGCCATCAGTTTTTCAATCGAAAGATCGATGTAGGCGAGAGCGACTTTTTCCGGGATCCGGTAGTTCTCGATATTTTCTTCGAAGTAAGCGCTGAGGTCGTCCGCCGTCGGCTTGACCGCGTCACGAAACGCCTCGATCCCAATCAGGGCGTATCCGATGTCGCGTTTTTGCTGACGGTAGGTTTCGAGCCGCTGAAGTTCTTCCGCGGTGGTAAACGCGGTGGCCGCGATTCCCGCCCGCAGTTGGTTCACCACGAGGTCCTTGCGCACCTGCTGTTCAAAACCAATCTCGGAAAACCCAATCGAGCGGATCATTTGTTTGTACAGCGACGGGGAGAACGTTTCGCCATCGAGAAATTGCGGCGACGTACGGATGTAATTCGCCACCTGCAGATCCGACGCGCGGATGTTCGCATCATCGACCGCCTGCAGCAGCACACGTTCGTCGACAACATAGCTCAGTGCATTGAGCTTGGCTTCTTCACCGCCCCAGATGACCGGATCGAATGCATCGCCAAACATCGCCTGGGCGCGCTGGCGCAACTGTGTGAACGCGCGCTGGAATTCCGTAAGCGGGACTTCATCACCGTTGACCTCGGCGACGACGACGCTGCTCTGTGCGTCGAGGTATTGCTGTACACCGAACAATGCGAATGTCAGGCAGATGAAAAACACGATGACGCCCATGACCAAACCCTGCGAGCGTTCGCGAATCTGCTGCAACATTGCGTGACTACCTTCGAATCGATGTGGTTATCGGAGTGGAACACTAAAACGGCGCCCCGGATACGGTGCGCCGTTTTGTTGTTTCAACGTGTTATTGGCGGAGTGGACGGGACTCGAACCCGCGACCCCCGGCGTGACAGGCCGGTATTCTAACCAACTGAACTACCACTCCTAAATTGAATCATCGCTGGTGGGTGCTGAGGGGTTCGAACCCCCGACCTTCGCCTTGTAAGGGCGACGCTCTCCCAACTGAGCTAAGCACCCGAGGGAAGCGCGTCAGTTTACGGCATCCTTGAGAGCTTTTCCAGGTTTGAAACCCGGGACATTTGAAGCCTTGATGTTAATCGTTTCCCCGGTGCGCGGGTTACGCCCCGAACGCGCCGCGCGCTTGCGCACGCTGAACGTTCCGAAGCCAACGATCGTAACCTGGTCGTCTTTTTTCAGCGCATCGGCGATCGCGTCAGTCACAGCGTCAACCGCGCGAGCCGCGCTCGCCTTCGACAGGTCAGCGGCTTCCGCGACCGTATCGATCAATTCTGCTTTGTTCATGCGTGAGCTCCCCTAGAGTTCCTTACCCAGCGTGAGTAGGTTTGATTAAGTTGGTCGCGGTCTCGGGTAGTTCCAGCCTGGTTCGAGATCGCGTCTTGTTATGCCGCCTGTCCCTGCTTGTGGCGCTCCCGCGCCCCGGCCGTTATACCAATCGCCCCTGAGAGCGTCAACCAACTGCGCGCGGTTGTTAATGCGGGCGTATCGGGTCCGACTCTTCTTCGGCATCGGACTTCTCTTTCGCCATGCCTTTGCCGCTGTCTCCCGCGGGTAACGGGTCCGGCATTCGCTGCAGCGCAATCTCGAATACCTCGTCGATCCAGCGGACCGGCTTGATCTCAAGACCTTGCTTGATGTTACTCGGGATTTCCTTCAACTCCCGTTCGTTCTCGACCGGAATCATGACGGTACGTATCCCCCCCCGTAACGCCGCGAGGAGTTTCTCCTTGAGACCACCGATCGGCAGCACCTCGCCGCGCAGCGTGATTTCACCGGTCATCGCGACGTCCGCTCGCACCGGTATGCCGGTGAGCGCGGACACGAGCGCGGTCGACATGCCTACCCCGGCACTCGGGCCGTCTTTCGGTGTCGCGCCTTCGGGTACGTGGAAATGAACGTCGTACTCGCTGTAAAAATCGGGTTTGATGCCTAAGGTCGCGGCACGCGACCGCACGACGGTCATCGCAGCCTTGATCGATTCCTGCATGACATCTCCGAGCTGCCCGGTATACGTTTCCTTACCTTTGCCCGGCATGACCACGGCTTCTATTGTCAGCAAATCACCGCCGACTTCCGTCCATGCGAGTCCTGTCACCTGTCCAACGCGATCTTCCTCTTCAGCTCGGCCGTAACGGAATCGCTTGACTCCAAGATACTTCTCCAGCGACTTCGCGGTGACCGACAGCGGGCGTCCCGGATCTTTCAACAGGATTTGCTTCACAACTTTTCTGCAGACATTCGCAATCTCGCGTTCGAGCGAACGAACCCCTGCTTCGCGTGTGTAATAGCGAATGATGTCGCGGATCGCCGATTCCGCGATCTTGATTTCTTCGGCCTTCAAGCCGTTGTTCTTCACCTGTTTCGGGATCAGATACTTCGTTGCAATGCTGACCTTTTCGTCTTCCGTGTACCCGGCAAGCCGAATCACTTCCATACGATCGAGCAATGGTCCGGGTATGTTGAGACTGTTCGCGGTGGTGATGAACATCACTTCGGACAGGTCGTAATCAACTTCGAGATAATGGTCGGCGAACGTGTCGTTTTGCTCGGGATCCAGCACTTCGAGCAGTGCGGAAGCCGGGTCGCCACGAAAATCCATCGCCATCTTGTCGACTTCGTCGAGCAGGAACAAAGGATTACGCGTTTCGACTTTAGCCATGTTCTGCAGGATCTTGCCCGGCAGCGATCCGACATACGTTCGTCGGTGTCCCCGGATCTCCGCTTCGTCGCGTACACCGCCCAAAGACATTCGTACAAACTTGCGGTTCGTCGCCCGCGCAATTGAACGACCAAGAGACGTCTTGCCAACCCCGGGCGGCCCCACGAGGCACAGGATCGGCCCTTTCATTTTCTTTACCCGCTGCTGCACGGCAAGGTATTCGAGGATCCGTTCTTTGACTTTCTCGAGGCCATAGTGGTCTTCGTCGAGGATGCTTTCGGCCCGGCTCAGGTCACGCGATACCTTGCTGCGCTTCTTCCACGGCACGCTCAGGATCCAGTCGATGTAGTTACGCACAACCGTCGCTTCGGCCGACATTGGCGACATCATGCGCAGCTTTTTCAGCTCGGATTCGGCCTTCGTGCGCGCTTCCTTGTGCATGCCGGCGTTTTCAATTTTCTCCGCGAGTTCGTCGAATTCATTCGATCCGTCTTCGGACTCGCCAAGTTCGTTCTGAATCGCCTTCATTTGTTCGTTCAGGTAATACTCGCGCTGGCTTTTCTCCATCTGCTTTTTGACCCGGCCACGCAGACGCTTTTCGACCTGCAGCAGATCGATTTCCGACTCCATCAGACTGATCAGATGTTCCAGTCTTTCCCGGAGATTCACGAATTCGAGGACATCCTGCTTATCCTGGATTTTGATCGACATGTGCGCCGCGATCGTGTCTGCCAGGCGCGACGGGTCGTCGATGCTCGACAACGAGGAAATGATCTCCGGCGGCACTTTCTTGTTCAGTTTCACGTACTGATCGAACTGCCCCATGAGCGAGCGGGTCAGGACTTCCGCTTCACGCTCGGTGATCGGCTCGGGCTCGAGGTCCTGAATTCGGGCGGAGAAAAACTCGTCGGTACCGACGAATTCAACCGTGCGGGCACGCTTCACGCCCTCGACGAGTACCTTGATAGTGCCATCCGGCAGTTTCAGTAACTGCAGAATGTTCGATACGGTTCCAACTTCGTGGATATCCTCGGTGGACGGGTCGTCATCGGCTGCGCTGCGCTGCGCAACGAGCAGAATCTGCTTCGCGTCTTCCATTGCCGACTCGAGCGCCTTGATTGATTTTTCACGCCCCACGAACAGCGGAATCACCATATGCGGGTAGACGACAACGTCCCGCAACGGCAGCACGGCAAGCGTAGTGGATTCGGTGGTCATAGGCTCAGGCCTCTGAAACTGAAATATTTGTTACGCGATCGGGCCGCCGGCATGCACGCCGACGCGGCAGGGCTCGCGGAAATTGCTGAAGTTCCAAGGGGGAAGGCCTGCCGTCGTCGGTCGGCGGATAGCCCGTCGCGACGGTCACGATCACTTCCCGGCTCGCACCCCGGTTATGGGGTGTCTCGGGTGATTAGGTCGTCGCCGGCGGAATCGGTTCAATCCGATGCCGCCTTCGGCATGTCGGACCCTTCATAGATGATCAACGGTTTCGACTCGCCGCTGATCGAACCTTCGTCGACCACGACTTTCGCAACGTTGTCCAGCGAAGGCAGTTCATACATCGTATCGAGCAGGTTCTGCTCGATGATGGAACGCAGTCCGCGCGCGCCGGTTTTGCGCTCAACCGCTTTGCGCGCCACGGCACGCAGCGCGTCCTCGCGAAACTCCAGTTCACAGCCTTCCATCTCGAACAGACGGCCGTACTGTTTCGTGAGCGCGTTTTTCGGTTCGGTAAGGATCTGCACGAGTTGCGTTTCCTCGAGTTCATCGAGGACGGCTACCACCGGCAGACGCCCGACGAATTCCGGGATCAGGCCATAGCGGATCAGGTCTTCAGGTTCCACCTGGTGGAGCATTTCCCCGGTGGTTTTCTTGTCGTCCTTGCTTTTGACCTCGGCCGAGAACCCGATCCCGCCCTTTTCCGAGCGGTCGCGGATGATCTTGTCGAGCCCGGCGAACGCACCGCCGCAAACAAACAGGATGTTCGACGTGTCGACCTGGAGGAACTCCTGCTGCGGATGCTTACGCCCGCCCTGCGGGGGTACGGAAGCGACCGTACCTTCGATCAGCTTCAGCAGTGCCTGCTGTACGCCTTCGCCCGAGACGTCACGGGTGATCGAGGGGTTGTCGGATTTGCGCGAAATCTTGTCTATTTCGTCGATGTAGACGATGCCGGTTTGCGCTTTTTCGACGTCGTAATCGCATTTCTGCAATAACTTCTGGATGATGTTCTCGACGTCCTCACCAACATAGCCGGCTTCGGTCAGCGTCGTTGCGTCGGCAATCGTAAACGGTACATTCAACAAGCGGGCGAGCGTCTCGGCGAGCAGGGTTTTGCCGCTTCCGGTCGGGCCGATCAGCAGCACATTGCTCTTCGCGAGTTCTACGTCGGACTGCTTGACCCGCGAATCGAGTCGCTTGTAGTGGTTGTAAACCGCGACCGAGAGAATTTTTTTCGCTTGCTTCTGGCCAATCACGTACTCATCGAGGATGTGATTGATTTCTTCCGGAATCGGAAGTTTGCTGCCCACGCCGGTCGAGGATTTCTCCTGGATCTCCTCGCGAATGATGTCGTTACAAAGTTCGACACATTCGTCGCATATGAATACGGAGGGTCCCGCGATCAGCTTGCGTACTTCGTGCTGACTTTTCCCGCAAAAGGAACAGTACAAAAGCCGGTCGCCGTCGCCGCCTTTTGAGTTCTTGCCTTCGCTCATTGCTCTGCCTCAATCTCTGGATAATCTGATACGTCGCGTACCGTGTTTCAGCTTTCCGCCTTCGGCGGTGTTACCGCATCGCGCGTACTAAGGACCCCGTCGATCAGTCCGTACGCCTTCGCGTCGTCGGCGCTCATGAAGTTGTCGCGATCAGTGTCCACCGCTACCTTGTCGACCGGTTGCCCGGTGTGTTTCGACAGAATTGCATTGAGGCGATCCCGTACCGTGAGAATTTCACGCGCGTGGATATCGATATCCGTGGCCTGCCCGTGGAAACCGCCCAGCGGCTGGTGGATCATTACCCGCGAATGCGGCAGACAATATCGCTTGCCTGCGGCGCCACCGGCGAGCAGCAACGCACCCATGCTGGCGGCCTGCCCGATACACATCGTGCTGACCGACGGTTTCACGAACTGCATCGTGTCGTAAATTGCGAGACCGGCGGTTACAGAACCGCCCGGCGAATTGATATACAGATTGATGTCCTTGTCAGGGTTTTCCGATTCGAGGAACAGCAATTGCGCGACGATCACATTCGCAACATGGTCTTCCACCGGACCGACGAGAAACACGACGCGTTCTTTCAGTAGTCGCGAGTAGATATCGTACGAGCGCTCACCCCGAGCAGATTGCTCCACCACCATCGGCACGAGGTTAAGTGCTTGAATATCCTTGTGTTGCGAATTCGTATGTCTATCCATTGAGGGTGTCTGTAAGTGCCTTTAATAGGTTAATCGTCAGTCTGCACCGGATTCATAAGGTCGTCAAACGAGATTGGGACTTCGCTGACCTGCGCCCGTCCGACGATCCAGTTGACGGCTTCGTCCTCGAGACACATCGCCTCGATCTCCTGCAGGCGCTGGGGCTCCTCGTAGTACCATTTGACGACGGCAGCCGAGTCTTCGTAGCTCGCCGCCATCGATTCGATCGTCTCGCGGACTTTCGCCGGATCCGCCGTGATCCCGGCAGTTTTGATCATTTCGGCCATCAGCAGGCCAAGCTTTACCCGCTTTTCGGCCGGTTCCTGGAACATGTCGGCCATCACCGCGGGATCGAAATTTTCCGGCGGTGCGCCGCGCTGCATCATGCTCTGGAGCGCCTGCTGCTGCATGCGCCGGGTTTCCGCCTCGACGAGCGCTCGCGGTAGCGGCAATTCGTTGGCCGCGGCGACCGTCTCGAGGACCGCCGTATTGAACTGTCGCTGCAGCGCGCGATCGCGCTCGCGTTCCATGTTTTCCCGCACCTCTTTGCGAAATGCCTCTTCGCCACCTTCGGTGACCCCGAATTTCGCGAAAAATTCATCGTTCAGTTCCGCCAGCACGGGTTCGGCGACCTGTTTCACCGTGACCTTGAACTGGGCGTCCTTGCCGGCGAGATGGGTTGCCTGGTAATTCTCCGGGAACTTCAGCTCCAGCACCGTTTCCGCACCCGCGGCTTTGCCGACGAGACCTTCCTCGAAGCCATCGATCATGTGCCCGAGTCCCAGCACGAGTTCGAAGTTCTCCGCCGTGCCGCCCTCGAAGACTTCGCCGTCGATTTTCCCTTCGAAATCGATCGTGACCTGGTCGCCGTCCGCGGAGTCGCGCTCGACCGGATTCCAGGTCTTGTGCTGATCGCGCAGTGTCTCGATCATTTTCTCGAGATCCGCATCAACGATCTCGCACACGGGTTTTTCGATTTTCAGGGCTTCGACCGGTGCGACCTCGACCGCGGGGTAGACTTCGAACGTCGCGGTATAGCTCATGCCATTGCCGGGCTCGATGTTGCCCGGCTCGATGCTCGGTTCGCCGACCGGACGCAGTTCCTCGGCGGTCAGTGCTTCGGAGAAACTCGTGCGCAGGACTTCACCCATGACTTCCTCGCGTACCCGCGGCCCGAAACGCTTCTGCACCACGCCGAACGGTACCTTGCCTGGTCTGAAGCCGTCGATTTTTACCGTACGAACAAGTTCCTTCAGGCGGTCTTTCACCTTGTCGGCGATCCGGTCCTCGGGCACGCTGACGGTCATTTTCCGCTCCAAATCGCCTGATTTTTCAACTTGTATCTGCATAGCCTTTTACGTCGATGTTTGCGTGTTGTGTGGTGTGTGGACTGTCCGGCACCGGGTGTCGCGCACGGCGTCCGGGAATTTACTTTTGGTGCGAAAGGAGAGACTCGAACTCTCACGGGTTGCCCCACTGGCACCTAAAGCCAGCGCGTCTACCAATTCCGCCACTTTCGCTCGATCTTTCCGGAAGCGTCGTTAAGCTTCCCCCGTACGCAGTGCTTGCGTGCGAGATTGTAGCCGCAACGTTTGATGAACAAATCGAGAGAGCGCGCAACGGACCGTCCGCGTATTCGGCGCAATGCCTCGCCTGGTTCCAATACCCGCATCGGCCGCTGTTCTTGAGCGGCGACATTATAATAACTGCCTCCCCTGTTTGATACCCCCGCCGAACGTGGAAATCGCGGTGCCCCTGCTATAATCCCTGCGCAGGGAAAACAACACGACGCTTACGGCTCAATTTGGAGGAGAGTGGCAATGAATCCGCCCAGTATCTACCCGACGGCGATCTTGCTCGCCCTGTTCTGCGCCTCGCCCGCATATGCCCTGACCGTCGTCGAATGCGTCGACCAGGACGGCAATTCGTCGTTCCGGGACAGTTGCCCGCCGGAAATGACCCTGAAATCGAAGCTTGAGCTTCGCGGCGAACCCGAGCCGGAGGAGCCGCCGAGCGCCGAGGAAATCGCCCGCGACAACCCGGTCACCCTGTTCGTTGCGCCGAATTGCAATGCCTGCGACCTCGTGCGCAATCTGCTTGAAACCCGCGGAATCCCGTTCGCCGAGAAGGACGCCTCCGAAGATCCCCAGGTGCAGGCTGAATTGTCCACGATCACCGAAGGCCCGCTCGTCGTACCGACGGTTACGATTGGCGAGATCAAGTTAACCGACTACAACAAGACCGAAATCGAATCCGCGCTCAGCAGCGTTGGATTCCCGTAAACCGGCGCCAGCCAACATGGCGTCGCTGAATTGCCCCGCAGACGCAGAACGCGCGTTCTACGCCGCGTTCGCGAGCGGCAACTTTGCCGCGATGATGTCGTTGTGGGCACCCCTCGAAAGCATCGTTTGTGTTCATCCGCTCGGCCCGCGCCTGTGCGGACCCGAGGCTATCGCCGCGAGTTGGCGCCAGATCCTGACGACGGACGCACCGCGAAATATCGAGCTCGACGTCAAATCCACGTGGCAGAACGGCGATTTGGCGGTGCACACGCTCGACGAAGTCATTTCAGTCCCCGGCCGTGACGTGCAGTTTCGGCCGGTAATCGCCACGAACGTCTATCAGTGCATCGACGGGTTCTGGTTCATTGTCGAACACCATGCGAGCATTGACGCGAGCGAACCACCGGCAGGGCCGGCGGCCGGAACGACCCGTCATTAGTGAGTATCGGCGTAACCCGCCGGTGGCGGGAATGGTGGGCCATCGGAGACTCGAACTCCGAACCTACTGATTAAGAGTCAGCTGCTCTACCAATTGAGCTAATGGCCCTGACAGTGAATCGTCACTTGAGGATGTGCCCGAAGCACCGCCGCGGCGCTGTCGCCGCACGGGTGCCCGGGGTCACCAATTTACAGCTGTAAGGTGGGGTGAGCGACGGGGTTCGAACCCGCGACCTCAGGAGCCACAATCCTGTGCTCTACCAGCTGAGCTACGCCCACCATTGTCAGCCATAAGCTATAGGAGCTTCCCTTGTGGGGGCATCTATAGCTTATGTATGACTCATACTCAATTGGATCGGTTGCGCAAGTCCGATCCGCTCCCGTACCTGCTCGCCCCCCGCCGGCAGGACAGATTCGCAAGCGAAGTCTCGCTTGCTCACCCCTGCGGGGCGCGCTGCGCGCGTCCCATCTTCCTGCGGAAGATGGTCGAACGAACGTTCTCGTCCGCGGGCCGGACCCTCCAATCCAAAGCGCCCCCGCGGGGCGCTTTGGATTGGCGCGCCTGGCAGGACTCGAACCTGCTACCCTCGGCTTAGAAGGCCGATGCTCTATCCAGATGAGCTACAGGCGCTTCGACGATTCCTACAGGTGGACCTGGCGAGCCTGAACGTCGTGGTCGGGGCAGAGGGATTCGAACCCCCGACCCCCTGCTCCCAAAGCAGGTGCGCTACCAGACTGCGCTATGCCCCGATATTTCGCGCGCATGAACGCCCGCCCTGGACGCGAGAGCGCGATGATACGCAGGAGCCAGAATGCGGTCAATTACCGCGGGCCGCCACTGTCCTCCGGCGCGCCCGTCGTATCATCGGGACCCCGCCCGCGCTGCAATATCCGGCCTCGTCCTTGCTATCGCGGACGTGCACCTGCAACATGGCGCGCTGTTGAATTGAGGTAACGAGAGAGGTTCGCCTGATGAGTGGGACGCGTGTCACGCTGGAAACGACGATGGGACTGATAACAATCGAGCTGGACGAGGAAGCGGCTCCGGAAACGACGGCGAACTTTATCCAGTACGTCGAGGACGATTTTTACCGTGGCACAATTTTCCACCGGGTAATCGACGGGTTCATGGTCCAGGGGGGCGGCCTCGACGCGAACATGAACAACAAGCCGACCCGCGCGCCGATCAAGAACGAAGCGAACAATGGCCTCAGCAACGAAACCGCGACCGTTGCCATGGCGCGCACCGGCGACCCCCACTCGGCGACCGCACAGTTCTTCATCAACGTGCAGGACAATCATTTCCTCGACCACAAGAACGAAACCCCCGACGGCTGGGGTTACTGTGTGTTTGGACGCGTCGTCTCGGGGATGGAAACGGTGAATGCGATCAAGGGCGTCACGACGACCGCGAAAGGTCCCATGCGCGACGTGCCGAGCGATATCATCGAAATTACCGGTACGACTCTTGAGCGCGACTAGGGACGCTGTCGTCTTTGCCTCGGATCTGCACCTGAGTGCTGCGGATCCGGACAAGGTCGAGTTGTTCGATGCGTTCATGGCGCGGGCGTCGTCTACTGCCCGCGAGGTCTACCTGCTCGGCGACGTGTTCGAGATCTGGCTGGGCGATGACGACGATTCCGCGCCGCACCCGCAGATCCTCGCGGCCCTGCGCCGCTACACGGAATCCGGCGGCGGACTGCACGTGATGCGCGGCAACCGTGATTTTCTGTTCAGCGCAACGTTCGCGGCAGCGACCGGCGCGAACCTGCTCGACGACTGGCACGCGCTTGAACTCTGCGGCGCGCGAACACTGCTCACCCACGGTGACCTGCTGTGCACGCGTGATGTCCAGTATCAGCAATTCCGGCACTACGTACGCAACCCCGACAACCAGCGCGAATTTCTCGCCCACCCGCTCGCGAAGCGACGGGAAATCGCGGCGCACACGCGCTCCGGCACGAAGGCGTCGATGCTGGAGAAAGAAGACGTGATCATGGATGTCGAGCAAACGACCGTCGAAAAATTCATGCGCGAGTTTGGCGCCTCACGCTTGATTCACGGCCACACGCACCGACCGGCCGACCATCGTTTTACCGACGACGACGGGCACGTCCGCGAGCGCCTTGTGCTCGGCGACTGGTATGACGAATGCAGCGTACTCGTTGCCCGCGACGCGCACCTTCATCGCGTGTCAGCCGCGGCCTTCGCCGACGACGCCGCCGGGATGCCGCGTTAAGCGCCCGTCAGGCGACGCCCGCCGCGACCAGCAGCGCAAGAATCACGAGCCACACGAGAAAGCCGCGCTTTACGAGTCCGAACATCGCGTGAATGGCCGCGATGTGGTCGTCGTCGCCTGCCTCCGTATCATCCCTGTGGTCGCCCAGTGCGGCGAGGGCCGCGGCGCCGAGCAGTTTCTCCGATCCGCCAAGGCCATGTCGCGCACGACTGAACACGCGAACCACGGGTCCCAGCGTACCCGCCAGACCGAGACCAATCGCCAGCAGCCGCGCCGGTAGCCACAGCAGGATGTCGTAGAGCCGGGCCGCGATTTCCCGTTCGCCTGCGCCGAGTACCTGGTTGCCGACGAACACGCTGCTCATGCGAAACAGGACCGCACCCACCGGCCCCAACACGACAAACCAGAACATCGGCGCGAACAGGCCGTCATTCGCGGCCTGCACGACGGCAAGCTCGTAGGGGCGATCCGGATCGCCAACCGGAGCCGACACCTGGTTGAGAAAATTATCACGCTCGAGCGCCAGGGCCTCATCGTCCTGATCGAGATAATCACGCTTGTAGAATTCGATTTCGCTCGCCAGGTCACGCGGACCCGAGCAAAACAGCAACACCGCGATCCCGCCCGCGAGCGTCAGCAGAGTCGAATCATCGACAACGGCGTTAAATACCCAGGCGACGAAAACGACGGGTACGGCGATGGCGACGAGAACGCTTGCGTCACCGGTAAAGCGCCGCAAGCGAACTACGCGCTCGAGCCATGAATACCAGCCTGCAACCCACGAAGTGCCGCGCAGCGGCGCGAAACTGAGCCACGTCAACTCGGCAACGAGGCTGATAAAAATGACAAAGAACGTCATGTCAGTTCTCCCCCCGACATCCCGCAGGGTGCGCGCAGAGGGCGGTGCGTACCCGCACCCAGTCGAAACGGGGCCCGGGATCGGTTTTACGTCCAGGCGCGATGTCACAGTGCCCTACAATCGCGTCCCGCCCAATCGCGGGATGGAAGCGCAGTAATTCACCGAGCACCGGCATGAGGCGTGCGTATTGCGCCTCCGTGAACGCTTTCTCATCGCAACCTTCGAGTTCGATTCCGATCGAGTAATCATTGCACGCCGGCTTACCGGCGTAGCTCGATTGTCCACAGTGCCATGCGCGGGAATGGGTCGACACGAATTGTTCGAGATTGCCGTCGCGATCGATGAACAAATGCGCGGAAACTTTCATACCGGCGATCCCGGAAAAATACGGATGCGCCCTGCTGTCGAGGCGGTTGAGAAAAAACTCGCGGATGTAGTGTCCGCCGAAAACCCCGGGCGGCAGGCTGATCGCATGGATCACGATCAGCGAGATGTCGATACCCCCGGGTCGTGCGTCGAAATTCGGCGACGCGAAAATTCCGGCATCGCTGAACCAGCCGGACGTCGGATCGAAATTTTCCGTCGACACGAATTCGACGTTAACCCGGCACGTTCAGGCCGGTGCCGCGAGCACGAGCGAGAACGGGTGCGCCGCCGCCTCGTAATGCATCGTGACGTCGAACCCGGCCTCCGCGAGCAGGGTCTCGAGCGTTTCGCGGGTGAATTTTCGGCTGATTTCCGTACGGATCGCGTCGCCCTCCTTCAGTTCCAGCGTACGGCCCAGCTTTTCAAACCGGACCGACTGATCGCGCATGCAGATGAGGTACATTTCGATCTGCGCCGCGTCCGGGTTGTAGCACGCATAGTGTTCGAAATGCGGACGCTGGAAATCCGCGCCAAGTTCGCGGTTGAGTACGTCGAGCAGGTTCAGGTTGAATTCCGCGGTCACGCCGGCGACGTCGTTGTACGCCGCATGCAACACGTCGGGTTGTTTCACCCGATCAGCACCGATCAACAGATGGTCACGCGCGCTCATCAGTTCGCGCATTTCGCGCAAGAACGCGACCGCCTGCTCGGGCGCAAAATTTCCGATCGTACCGCCGAGGAACATGAGCAGATTCTGGCCGTCAGCAAGCGGAACATTGCCGAGACCGGCGGTGTAGTCGCCGGATAGCGGCGCCACATCGAGCCAGTCGTATTGTTGCGCGAGTTGATGGCCGCTCTTGATCATCACGTCATCACAGACATCGAACGGGATATACGTCGGATAGCACTCGAGGGCGGAGCAGGCATCGAACAGGTGACGGATTTTCCGCGACATGCCACTGCCGAATTCAATGATCTGCGTCGGTGACACTCGTGCGATAATGTCGCGCGCGGAACGTTCGAGCAGCGCGTCTTCCGTGCGCGTCGGATAGTACTCCGGTTCGTCGCAAATCTGATCGAACAGCGCAGACCCGCGATCGTCGTAGAAGTATTTTGCAGGGAGTTGTTTGTGCGCCGTGAACAGGCCGGCCAGGACATCGTCGACAAGACTCGGTACGGACTTCGTCGCGCGCACGGCTTGGCAGGTTATTTCAGTTGCTACTTGAGTATCCATGCTGGTTCGATTGCGAGTATCTGAGTCCGGTGGCGGTGCGACCGGACGGGATTGATGGCGGCATGCGGTTCTTTGTCGCGGCAGCCGTCGCGCTGCGGCGGGCGCGAGCCGACGAGCCTGCGAAGCGCCATAGGTTAACACCGCGACAGCTAAAAGTGACAACGATCCGTCGTGCCGAAATGATTCGCTGCACTGCGGCAAGATTTTTACGGCCATACCGATCACGAACGCGACGGACAGCTTATTTGCGTGACACTGGGATGAACAAGGCTTGCCGGCGCGATCCATGCGAGCGCCACGAACGAAGTGTCGTCGGGCATTCGCACCCCGCTGCGGCCCGCGCCCGTGGCACGACGGGCTCACGACGCCGCCGATGAACGTCCCCGGCCGACTTGGCGCTGTAATGTATGTGGTCGCCAGCGTCCTCGCGATCGCGTTGCTCACGGCGTTGTTTCACGATGCGATCGAACATCAACGCAACCCGAACGAATCGCCGCAGAGCGTCGCTACGGACGACGGTCGGGTTTCGATCGTGCTCGAACGCAACCGCAGCGGACACTACGTTTTCGACGGCTTCGTCAACGGCGCGCCCGTCGAGTTCCTGCTCGATACCGGTGCGACGGACGTCTCGGTTCCCGAAGCTGTTGCAAACCGCCTGCGCCTCCCGCGCGGCGCCCGGCTGCGCGCGGTCACGGCGAACGGCATCACCACCGCGTTTGCAACAACGATCGACAGCCTTGCCGTCGGCGCACTCGAAGAAACGAACATTCGCGCGAGTATCGTGCCGAACCTGCCAGGGGAACAGATCCTGCTCGGCATGAGCTTTCTGAAACGCTTGGATTTTTCCCAACGCGGCGATACGCTGATTTTGTCGCAACGTCGGCCACGTTAAGGCGCGGTTACGGCGAAGGGAAATCCGGCAGCCAGCCGCGCAAGCGCAAGAGCATATCTAAGTGGAAACAATAGCATCGTGGGTGAACCGGCTGGTCGGCATCGTGTGGGGCGAGTTCGTCCTGATCCCGCTGCTCGCACTCGTCGGCATCTACCTGACCGTGGGCCTGCACGCGATGCCGTGGCGCTACCTCGGCTATGCGGTGCGATTGCTGTGGCGCCGCGAATCCGGCGAGACTCATGGCGAAATCTCGCCGTTCCAGGCGCTCATGACCGCATTGTCCGCGACTATCGGCACCGGCAACATCGCCGGCGTCGCAACCGCGATCTATTTCGGCGGTCCCGGCGCCGTATTCTGGATGTGGGTGATCGCGCTGTTCGGCATGGCGACGAAGTACGCCGAAGCGCTGCTTGCCGTGAAATTTCGCGAAGTCGACGCGACCGGGCAGTACGTCGGTGGTCCGATGTATTACATCGAGAACGGTCTCGGCCCGCGGTGGAAGTGGCTTGCCGGCGCGTTCTCGGCATTCGGTATGGCAGCGGCATTCGGGATCGGCAATATGGTGCAGTCGAATTCCGTCGCCGAAGTGCTCGCGTCGCAATACGCCGTCCCGACATTCGCGACCGGTGGCGCGATGGCGCTGATCGCAGGTCTCGTCATCATCGGCGGCGTGCGGCGTATCGCCGAAGTCGCCGCCGGACTCGTACCACTGATGGCCGCGGGCTACTTCATCGCCGCCGTCGCCATCCTCGGCCTCAACGCGCATGCCGTTCCGGCCGCGTTCGTGACCATCGTCGATGGCGCGTTCAATGGCACCGCCGCGGGCGGCGGATTCGTCGGCGCAACGGTATGGATGGCGATCCGGTGGGGCTTCGCGCGCGGCATATTCTCAAACGAATCCGGACTCGGCAGCGCAGCCATTGCCCATGCCGCGGCGCGTACGAACAACGCCGTACGCCAGGGCATGGTGGCGATGCTCGGGACGTTTATCGACACCATCATCATGTGCACGCTTACGGGGCTCGTGATCATCGTCACGGGCGCATGGCTCGAGGGCGCGCAAGGGGCGAGCATGTCACGCGCCGCGTTCGTCTCCGGACTTGGCGGCGCCGGCGGGCACATCGTCGCTATCGGCCTGGCCGTATTCGCGTTTACGACGATAATCGGCTGGAGCTACTATGGCGAGCGTTGCGCGGCGTATTTGTTCGGCGTGAAAATTATCGCGGCTTACCGCGCGGTGTGGGTTGCAGCGATCCTGCTCGGTGCGCTGTTTCACCTCAACCTCGTGTGGGCCTTCGCGGATTTGTTCAACGGCCTCATGGCAATTCCCAATCTGATCGCGTTATTGCTGCTGAGCCCGCTCGTGTTTCGCGAGACCCGTATTTACCTGAAAGGACTGGTGGCGACGCCGGCGACGACGAAATGAACCAGATAAAGTTACCCACCGACATCGCACATGTCGTACGCGCCGCACTCACCGAAGATGTCGGCGACGGCGATGTCACCGCCGAACTGATCGCACCCGATGCGACCGGTGTCGCGGACATCGTCTGCCGCGAATCCGCCGTGTTGTCCGGCACCGCCTGGTTCGACGAAGTCTTCCGCTCGCTCGACCCCCGCTGCCGGATTGAATGGCGCAAACACGACGGTGACGCGCTCGCACCGGACGACCTGATCTGTACGTTGTCGGGAACCGCCCGCGCACTCGTCACGGGGGAGCGCACGGCGTTGAATTTCCTGCAGACCCTGTCCGGCACCGCGACGATCACACGACACTACGCCGCGCAACTCGACGGCACCGGGACCACGCTGCTCGATACACGCAAAACCCTGCCCGGTTTGCGTAGCGCGCAAAAATACGCGGTGGTGTGCGGCGGCGGCCGCAATCACCGGATCGGACTGTTCGATGCGATTCTGATCAAGGAAAACCACATCGAGGCAGCGGGTTCGATCACGGCGGCGATCGGGCGCATGCGTACGGCGCACCCCGAGCTGAACCTGGAAATCGAGGTCGAATCGCTCGATGATGCACGCACCGCACTCGCCAGCGGTGCCGATATGTTGTTGCTGGATAATTTTTCGCTCGACGATCTGCGCGCAGCCGTAGCCCTGACGGCAGGCCGGGTCAAGCTCGAGGCTTCCGGGGGGTTCGAGTACGAGGAACTGCGTGCGGTGGCGGAAACCGGCGTCGACTTCATCTCGGTCGGCGCGTTGACGAAAAACGTGCGCGCGACGGATTTTTCAATGCGATTTCGCCCCGCCCGGGCATGACGCGATAACGCGCGTCGGCGTCACCGCACCGTACAGGAGAGAGCCGTGAAGAAATTGCTGTTTCAGTTTGATACCGATCCGATCGCGAATACGTTCGATACGATCGTGGCTTATGACGGCGGTGCCGATCATGTCACGGTACACGGCGGATTGACTCCGAAGAACGTCGGGAAAATGGTCGACGGAGCCATCTTCACGCGCGCGCCGAAGAGCAAGCGAAACACCGCGCTGTTCGTTACCGGCAGCGACATGGCCGAAGGCGAAGCCCTGCTGAACGCAATCCGCAACCATTTCTTCGATGATTTCCGCGTCTCCGTCATGCTCGACAGCAACGGCAGCAACACGACGGCCGCGGCGGCCGTCGCATTCGCGCGCCAGCATGTCGAAATCAAGGGTAAGCGCGCGGTCATCCTTGCCGGTACCGGTCCGGTCGGCCAGCGCGCGGGGCTGATGCTGGCCAAGGAAGGTGCCGACGTCGTGCTCACTTCGCGCAAACTGCTGCGCGCAAAGGGCGCCTGCGATGCGATGCAGCGCACGTTCGGCGTCGAACTGAAAGCCGCCGCCGCAAGCGACAACGAATCGATGAACGCTGTGCTCAAAGGCGCGAATATCGTCATCGCAACCGGTGCCGCCGGGGTCCCGTTGATCTCACCGCAACAATGGCAGGACGTCGACAGTCTCGAAGTGGTGATCGATGCGAACGCGACGCCGCCGCTCGGGATCGGCGGGATTGAAATGTCCGACCGCGGCAAGGAGCGACACGGCAAGATTTGCTATGGCGCACTCGGATTCGGCGGCTTCAAACTCGAAATCCAGCGCGCGTGTATCGCGAAACTGTTTGAAACAACCGAGAACGTATTCGACGCGCTCGAAATCTATCAAATCGCGAAGGAGATGAAAGGGATTGCGTGACGAAACGGGCAGACCGGACAGATGTGCGGCCGCTATACGCTGACGACCGACGGCCGGGTGCTCGCGGATGAATTCGGTATCGAAGAACTCGGCACGTGGACGCCGCGGTTCAACATCGCTCCGACACAACTCGTCGCCGCGATCGTGCGCACACGGGCCGAGCCGCAGGCGGCGAAACTCCATTGGGGCCTCGTGCCGGGATGGGCGAAAGATCGCAAGTCCGCCGCACGGGCAATTAATGCACGCGCGGAAACGGTCGCGGAAAAGCCGACGTTTCGCGCCGCATTCAAACGACGGCGGTGCCTCGTCCTCGCCGACGGTTATTTCGAATGGGTCAAGCGCGATGAGCGCAAGCAACCGTACTACATCACGCCACAGGACGGCCGCCCGTTTGCCTTTGCCGGCTTGTGGGAACGCTGGTCGGAGGATGGGGAGGCGCCGTATTACAGCACTGCGATCATTACCTGCGCAGCGAGTGCGGATCTCGCGGAGCTGCACCATCGCATGCCGGTTACGCTTGCGCGCAGCGATTACGCCTCATGGCTCGACCCGGAATCGGATCCGGTCGCACAACTCGAAAAGCTCGCGCCGGCACCCTCAGGCACATTCATACCCCGCCCGGTGAGCACGATCGTGAACAGCCCCGCGAATGATGACCATCGCTGCATCGAAGCGATCACGGCATAGCCCGCGGCACGTGCCTGGACGCCGAACACTCGCGTTGCTCACCGTGCTGCTGTGCGCGCCGCTCGCGCTCGCCGGGACGCGGCCCGACGAGGCCGATCTCGATTCGGCACTCGGCGCGCTCGAACGTCTTGCCTACGATGACGCCGCCGGCATCCTGAATCAGCTCGCGCAATCCGGTGATGCGAAAGCGCAGGCGGCACTCGCCACGCTGATCGAATCCGGGCTCGCGAATGACGATTACCCCGCCACGCCGCTTGAACTGCTGCACAAGGCGGCGACGCAGAATGTGCCCGAAGCCGCGCTCGAACTCGGTAACCGCTACTATCTTGGCGAGGGCGTGCCGCGCGACGCGGCGGCGTCCGTCGCGTGGTGGCAACGCGCAGCCACCCACGGCTCGGCACGCGCTGCGTATAACCTCGGCATCACGGCACTCGCCGGTGACCCGGCGGACTCCCGGGACGCGCGCGCCCTGCTACAGCAAGCGGCGGACGGAGACATCGCGGCAGCCTGGTTCGCGCTCGGCGTGCTCGATCTGCGCGCGCCGGCGGATACTCCGGCCTACCGCGCGGCGTGCGCGAGCTTCACCGGGGCGGCCGAGCGCGGGAATGCACGCGCGCAGGCTAACCTCGGCGCGATGTACGAACGTGGCATCGCCTGTCCGCGCGACGCCGCGGCAGCGCTGGACTGGTACCGCCGCGCCGCCGCGAACGGTGTTCGCGCCGCGCACGCCCACATCGCACGCCTGCAAGCGCTGCCCGCGAGCGGGCCCATCCATGATGATGCCTGGGTTTTGCGTCAGGACGCCGCGCATTACACCGTCCAGATCGCGAACGGTACGAATGAAAACGCGATCATCGAGATCCTGCAGCAACACGATCGCGGCATCGAACGTGCGCGATTTCGCCTGAATGCATCGGGGCCGCCGCGTTACGTCGCCATTGTCGGCGACTTCGCCAACTACCTCGATGCGCTGAATTATCTGAACGCCCTGCCCGCCACCCTGACCGGTACGAAACCCTGGATACGACGCTTTGGTTCCCTGCAGGAACTCGCGGAGGAGCGGTAGACGTGATCGCCGGCACATCGGTGCCGACGGCCGCGAACTTTTTTCATCGCCGCGGGATAATCACCCGCCCCGATGCCGACGACCGGACGCTGTCTTTTGCGGCGCCGCCGTGGCGCGGTGATATCATGGCGCCGTTTCTTCCCAGGCCCGCATTCGAGTAATGTCGAAATTTCAGGACATCCTCACGTCGACCGGCGAAGACCTGCTGAAGTTGCTCTACAAATCGAGTGCCGGGGTGGGCGGCAAGTCGCCCACCTCACCACGTGAGTACGCGCGCAGTCTCGGTCTGACCTACGCCCAGTTCGTGTGCGCGCTCGGCTTCAATCCGCACATCCGGGATCTTCCCGACGTGATCGAGATCGTCGGCTTCGAGTCCTATGAAACACTCGCGCGGGAGCGCAACCAGTATTTCGCGAACGACATCTACGATCGGCTCGGGATCAAGGATGTACTCGCGATCTACCTGCATGTTCCGAACGACATGCAAATGCTCGACGTGATGCAATACCTGCTGAGCAACCGGCTTCGCTGTATCGAGGATCGAATCGAGGCAACCGTCAATTCGATCGTTATCGAGCGCTACAAGAAGGAAATGCGCGCGATCTACAATGACGGCGTCGCGCAGATCGAGTTTGCAGAAGATCGCCTGAGGCAGACGCACAGCGGTTTTCGCGCCTTGCTGAATGAAGTCGTGATGATCGTCGAAGCCCGGCTGATTCCTATCGGTGATCTGTTTTTTCGCGACACGATCCTCCCGGAGGAAAAACGCCGCCTCATCATGAAAGGTCTGATCCCGAAAACGCTGGTGGAGCAACGCCTCGAAGACGATTCCCTGTCGCCACAGGAACGCAAGGTACTCGAGGAGCAGCTCAGGCTGCTGCCGAACTGAGTAACGAATGTTCGACCGCCGCCCGAACCCGTGCGACGGGCGGGACTACCGCGCGGGCGGCGGTTATCGGGACAAATGCGGCAGCGCCTCACTCGGATCGGTCGCAACCGCGTGATGCGGAAAGTCTGCCACATGCCGGGACCGTGCTTCCCGTAACGCGACGCGCCGCCAGACACTGACAAGGGCATTACCGTGCACGATTCTTTCAACTCAGCGTTTCACGGGCCGGGCTTTGCGATCGGGTTGTTTTCGCTTGCGGTCGCCGCGAATGCAAGTGAGACCGCGCCGCTCGCCCACGCTATCAACACAGCCAGACCGAGCTTCAGCTCACCGGCGACGACACTCGAACGCGGACACTGGCAGATCGAGGGCGGTTATCAGTTCACGTCAAACAACGACGACGGAGTCGAAAGCGATAATCATACGATCCCCCAGGTACTGCTACGTCTCGGCCTCAACGAGCGCTTCGAGGCTAATCTGTTTTGGTCGGGATACACCGATATCGACTCGAACAGCGGTGATGTCGACGGCGCTAACGACGTCGCCGTCGGGATCAGTTATCAGATCACGCCGGATGACGCACAACTGGCAATGGGAGCCTTTGTCACGTTGAGCCTGCCGGTTGGCAGCGACGAATTCAGCTCCGACGGGGCGGACCCGGGTCTTGGTTTTGCGTGATCGTACGCGATGAACGGCGGGCCGGGACTGTTCGGTACCCTGGTCGCGGGTTCTGTAACGAACGCCGACGAGCGCGAGACGGAATTCGCCGCCTCTTTCGGGGCTGCGGTTTCGATCACGGAAAAATTCGGGACGTTTATCGAGTATTTCGGAATTTTCTCCGATACCGATAAATCGGCTCACAACCTGATGGGCGGCCTGACGTATCTCGTGACGAAGAATGTCCAACTCGACGTGAACGCCGGTACCGGTCTGAACGATGCCGCCGACGACTTCTTTGTCAGCACCGGATTCGGCTGGCGCTTTTAGCGAGGTCCGAGGACGTGGCGCGCCACCGCGCCGCGGCGGTTCCCGGCGGCGTTGCGCGGTCCCGTGCGGGCGACGATACGGTGCACGATCGCCGGTTTACTCCGCCGCCAGATCGATCCAGGTCTCGACCACGGTGTCGGGGTTGAGCGAAATGCTGTCGATCCCCTGCGCGAGCAGCCACTCCGCCAGGTCCTCGTGATCCGATGGCCCCTGACCGCAGATCCCGATGTACTTGCCGGCCTCGCGGCAAGCCGTGATGGCAAGAGCCATTAACTGCTTCACCGCCGGATCGCGTTCGTCAAACGCGGCCGCAACGAGTCCGGAATCGCGATCGAGTCCGAGCGTCAGTTGCGTCAGGTCGTTCGACCCGATCGAGAAACCGTCGAAGTATTCGAGATAATCCTTTGCGAGCAGTGCATTCGTCGGCAACTCGCACATCATGATCACGCGCAGGCCGTTGTCGCCGCGTTTCAGCCCGCAGTGCTCGAGCAGGCCGATCACCTCGGCGGCTTCACTGACGGTGCGCACGAACGGCACCATCACCTCGACATTCGTCAGTCCCATGTCGTTGCGTACCCGCAGCAGCGCTTCGCACTCCATTTCGAAACAGGGCCGAAACGACGGCGCAACGTACCTCGACGCGCCGCGGAATCCGAGCATCGGGTTTTCCTCGTCGGGTTCGTAACGCGGACCGGCGATCAGGTTTGCATACTCGTTCGATTTGAAGTCAGACAGACGCACGATAACCGGTTCGGGCGCGAACGCCGCGGCGATCGTCGAAATCCCTTCAACGAGTCGCTTTACAAAAAATTCGCGCGGCGATCCGTACGCGACCCAGCGCGGTGCGATCTCGGTCTGCAAATCCTGCGGCAGCGTATCGAACTCGAGTAGCGCACGCGGATGGATCCCGATCATCCGATTGATGATGAATTCGAGCCGCGCGAGGCCGACGCCGCGGTGCGGCAGGTTCGCGAACGCGAATGCGCGATCGGGATTACCGACATTCATCATGATCTTGACGGGAATCTCCGGCATCGTGCCGAGCTGTATTTCACGGCGTTCAAACTTGAGCGCACCGGCGTAGATAAACCCCGTGTCGCCTTCGGCGCAGGACACCGTAACGTCTGCGCCATCCTTGACTTTAACCGTGGCATCACCACAGCCGACGACCGCAGGCACGCCGAGCTCGCGCGCGATAATCGCCGCGTGGCACGTACGCCCGCCGCGATTCGTGACGATCGCCGCGGCCCGCTTCATCACCGGTTCCCAGTCGGGATCCGTCATGTCGGTCACGAGCACGTCGCCGTCGCGCAGTTCATCCATCTGGTCGATATTTTTGATCACGCGGGCGCGGCCACCGCCGATACGCTGTCCGATGCTGCGCCCTTCACTGAGGATCGGCCCCTGCTCCAGCATTTCGTAGCGTTCGATCACCTGGTTGTCGTGGCTCTGCACGGTCTCCGGTCGTGCCTGCACGACGTAGAGTGTGCCGGTCGCACCGTCTTTCGCCCACTCGATATCCATGGGTCGCGCGTAATGCGCCTCGATCGCCATCGCGATGCGACCAAGCTCTTCGACGTCGGTGTCGGTGATGCTGAACTGCATCCGGTCCGCGTCGTCCACCGGGCTTGTCTCCACGTGATCGCCGTCACCATCGGCGGCGTAGCCCATACGAACGTGTTTGCTGCCAATGTTCCGTCGCAGGATCGACGGGCGCGAGGCCGCGAGGGCAGGTTTGTAGACGTAGAACTCATCCGGATTCACGGCGCCCTGCACGACAAGTTCGCCGAGGCCGTAACTGGCCGTGATGAACACGACATCGCGAAAGCCGGACTCCGTATCGAGCGTGAACATTACCCCGCTCGCGCCGATGTCGCTGCGAACCATGCGCTGCACACCGGCCGACAAGGCAACCTGCTCATGCTCGAAACCGTGATGCACGCGGTAGGCAATCGCGCGGTCATTGTACAAAGATGCAAAAACGTCCTTGATCCGGCGTTTTACGTCGTCGAGGCTGCGGACGTTCAGGTACGTTTCCTGCTGGCCCGCGAACGACGCGGTTGGCAGATCTTCGGCCGTAGCGGACGAGCGTACGGCAACGGAAAACTCGGCCGTCTCACCGTCGCTCATTTGACGATAGGCTTCCTCGACGGCGCGCTCGAGACCGACGGGTAACGGCGTCGCGTCGATCCAGGCGCGAATCTCGCGCCCGGCTTCGGTCAGCGCACCGACATCGTCGACATCAATCTTTGCGAGACGGGAATAGATCCGCGATTCGAGCTTGTCCTGGGCAAGAAACTCGTTGAACGCAACGACCGTGGTCGCGAAACCGCCCGGTACTTTAACGCCACTCGCGCCGAGATGACGGATCATCTCGCCGAGTGATGCATTCTTGCCACCGACCTGATTCAGGTCGTCCATACCGATTTGGTCCAGGGGGACGATATAATCCGTCATGAGATCGGCTCACGCTGCAGGGTCGATAACTGGCGCGCATTGTACCCGAGTATTGCCACCGCGCGGCGGCCGACGAGGTCGAGAACGTCAACAGACGGAAAGAACGCATGAAACGCAAGGTTTATTACGTGTCCGACCGCACCGGAATTACGGTCGAGACCCTCGGTCGCAGTTTGCTGACCCAGTTTCCCGGCGCCGAATTCGAAGTCGCGAACATTCCGTTCGTGACGAATCAGCTTGCGGCGGAAAAAGCGGCAGCAACGATCCGCGGCTCGCAGGAGCTCGACGGCGTCCCCCCGCTCGTTTTCAGTACGCTTACAGACCCGGCGACGCAGTTCATCATTTCCGCGAGCACCGATTATGTATTCGACCTGTTCGGTACGTTTATCGAACCGCTCGAAGATGCGCTCGGCATGGAATCGTCTCATACCGCCGGCCGCATGCACGGGATCGGCAACGTCGGCGACTACGAACGCCGTCTCAGTGCGCTGAATTTCACGCTCAGCCACGACGACGGTCTGAGCACGCGTGACATCGATGCATCCGATATCGTCCTGCTCGGCGTGTCCCGTTGTGGCAAAACGCCGACGTGTCTGTATCTCGCGATGCACTACTCGCTCGCAGCGTCGAATTACCCGCTCACGGACGACGATTTCTCTCAGCGCGGCCTGCCGGACATCCTCGACGGCTGCCGGCCGAAACTCTACGGCTTGACCATCGTGCCGGAACAACTCGCCCGGATCCGGCACGAGCGCCGCCCCGATGGCGTGTATTCAAGGTTGAGCCAGTGCCGGGCCGAGGTGTCACAGGCAGAAGCGCTGTTTCACGCCGAGCACATCCCGTTTCTCGATACGACGACGATCTCGATCGAGGAAATTGCCGCCACGATCGTCCGCGACATGGGCCTGCACTGAACCCGTGCCGGTCGCTCAGTTCGATGCCGTTCGTTCCCCGGTGAGGTCCCGTCGCCTGCCCGCCCTGCCGTACCGCTGCCGCAGCGTGGCGCTCGCGATGCTGTTCATCGCCTGCGCGCTCGGCGGGCCACGGGCGTTTGCCGCCGGCGCGCGCCTGTACGATATCGAGTACGCGATAATTTCCGCTGCCCTGAACCACGGGATCGGCGGCGAGGTACAACGCATCGTCATCGACGGACGCACGACCGGTCTCGTCGTCAATATCTCGCCACCGGACACGACGCGCGAAGACCTCGCGAAAGAGCTTGGCACGACCGCCTATGCAATCGACGAATGGGCCCGCGTCAATCGCGAGCGGCATACGCTGCAGACCGGATTCGCGACCGCGACGCCGTACACGCTGCTCGACCCCGCGCACCGCGATGAGCTTTTCAAAGACGACGATCCGGAAATCAACTGGACGCACTTTCGCGCCGCGTTTCCCGATGCGAACGGCATCGTGCGGGTCTCCCGGCCCGGCATTGATGATGCTGCCCGGGTTGCTCTGCTGTATCTTGAATTCCAGTGCGGGCACGAATGCGGGTCAGGGCGCTTGATCAATCTCGCGCTCGACGCGACGGAATCATGGCAGGTGACCTCCGGCTCGCTCGTGTGGATCACGTCTCCGGAGGACCCTGAATGAGGCTCGAGCACCCATGACGACAGTCTGCGTATTTGGTGGCGCCCGTAGCGGCCACGATCCGGTTTTCGTGGCCGCGGCCGGCGAACTCGGACGGGTACTGGCGGCGCGCGGCGACGTGCTCGTGTTCGGCGGCGGCCGCACGGGCATGATGGGACACCTCGCCGATTCCGCTATCGCCGGCGGCGCGCACGTGATTGGCGTCGTGCCGGCGTTTCTCGACCATCCCGATATTGTTCACGACGCGCTCGGCGCGAAAGTCGTGGTCGGCGATTTATTCGAACGCAAGGCGCGCATGATGGAACTTGCGGATGTTTTCGTGGCGATGCCGGGCGGACTCGGCACGTTCGACGAATTGCTCGAGGTCGTCACGTGGCGCCAACTGCGGCAAACGAACGGACCAGCCGGCCTGTTCGATGTGGACGGATTCTTTACCCCGTTCCTGCACACACTCGAGACGATCGCAGAAGCCGGTTTTGCGAACCTGAGCGATATCAAGGCACTTCATCGGCACAACGATCCGTCGACCCTGCTCGATGCGCTGGCCGCCGACCGCGAATGCTGATTGACATCGAGACCGGTGGCGGTGTCGTCCGCGTATCGTCCGTACTCGCCGATACGGAACGCTGTGACGCGCTCATGATGTTCGCTCACGGCGCCGGTGCCGGGATGCAGCACGCGTTCATGAACCGGATGGCGGAGGCGCTCCTCGATGCCGGCATCGCGACGCTGCGTTTCCAGTTCCCTTACATGGAGCGCGGGCGCAAGCCACCCGATCGCCAGCCCGTGCTCGTCGCCACGATCGCGCAGGTCGCAGCGGTGGCCGCGACGCAGGCGCACGGCCGGCCGCTGTTCGTCGGCGGCAAATCCATGGGCGGTCGCATGGCTTCGATCGCTGCCGCCGAAGGCCTGCTGCCCGACGTCCGGGGCCTCGTGTTTTTCGGTTTTCCGCTGCACCCGGCCGGCAAGGCCTCGACCGACCGCGCCGACCATCTCGCGGCGGTAACAGTGCCGATGCTGTTTCTCCAGGGCACCCGCGACCGGCTCGCCGATCCTGGCTTGATCGAGGCCGTGTGCGCCGATCTGGGTGCGCTCGCAACGTTGCGGAAATTTGTCGGTGCCGACCATTCATTTGCCTACCTGAAATCCGCGGGTCGCCCGGACGCCGCTGTCGACGCGGAAATCGCCGCGGCCGTCCGGACTTTCGTCACCGCGGTCGGCGCCACGACCGCATGACGTATCGCGCCGTTATTTTCGACCTCGACGGTACGCTGATCGATTCGGAGCCGATTTTTCGCGCGGTCGCGAAACTCGCGGCGTTGCGTTTCGACCGCGAATTCTCCGACGAACTGTTTATCGAGTTGCTCGGTCTGCCGGGGGTTCAGGTAGAAGCCGGGATTCGCGCGGCGTTCGGGGCCGACTTCCCGATGGAGGCGTTCCGCGACAGTTTCGGTGCACTGTGGGTTGAATATGTCGACGAACACGGGATCGCGAGTAAACCGGGGGTCCACGATTTCGTCGACCACCTCGGCCGCGAACGCGTACCACACGCGATAGCGACGTCCACACAGCACGACCGGGCACGGGAATCGCTCGCGATCGCCGGCCTCGGCGACCGCTTCGAACACTTGATCGGCGGTGACCAGGTGGCAAACGGCAAGCCCGCCCCGGACATCTACCTGACCGCCGCGGCCCGGATCGGGGTCGATCCGCGCCACTGTATCGCGATCGAGGACTCGAAAGTCGGCGTCATGTCCGCCGCCGCCGCCGGCATGCATACGATCATGATCCCGGATTTGAAGCCGCCGGACGACGAGGCGCGCGCCAACGCGGACACGATCCTCGAGTCGATGTACGATGCGATGAAGCTCGCGCGTGCGTTGCTCGAGCGCTGAACACTCGCGAGCCGCGGTGGTCGAACCACGGGGCCGGCCGTGGCAATTCGAACCGCGACGCCCCGGGGAACGTAACGCCGGACTGACAGGCAGGAGAAAGCCCATGCGCAAGTTTCATCACACTGCCCTGATTATCGGCGCTGCGTTCGCCTGCACCGGGGTGGCCGTCGCGGCCGAAGATTCGATCTCCGAGGCGGCGGATACGGCCGAAGTATTCGTCTACGGCCGGGAGGCGAAAAACGAGGCGCTGTTGCGCGAGATTTCGGATCCGGATGAATACGAGTCGATGGCCGGGAAGCGTGCGGAAGTCAATCGTAAGCTGAACGAGAACGTGCACGTCGAAGACGTCGAAGTGACACAGATAGACGGCAATCGGGCCGTTGCGAAAGCGACGTACCGGCAAAAAAACGCGAAAGGCCTGAAAAGCGCCGACGTCCATCTGAAACGTGTCGACGGCAGATGGCAGGTAACAACCCCACCGGATGCGGCTGCGGGGACTGCTGATTGAGTATTGCCGGCCGCCTGCTGCCGGTCTGCGTGCTTGGCTGCGCGCTGTTGCTGGCGGGTTGCGACGGGTTTCCGGCGCGTAGCCCGAAACCGAGTTGGGAGAAAACAATGCACGCCTACGCCAGTCGCGATTACGGCGCATTGTGGGACCAGCTCGCCGAAGTCTCGCAGAAGGACACCGAACATGTCCTCACGTATATCAGGCGCGATGCGCGTTACCGACAAAACATGCAGTTGAAGCTACAGATCACCGCGGCCGTTCTCGACCGGATGACGCCGCGCGATTTTTTCATCGCACTGATGGCCGCGGCCGAACGCGCCGCGCCCGAGGCCATCGCACTGCGCGCGCAAACCGCGCGCGACGCGCGCTACACACGTGAATCCATCGACGGCGATCGGGCCGTCGTGTTCTGGGACTCGGCGCAAGGCGGTGCGGAGAACATGACGTTTGTCCGGGAGTCCGGCGGCTGGCGCCCGGTAATCGACCGCCCCCGAGTCGGTCCATGAGTACCCGCGACGAGAATCCGGTGGGCGAGCTGAGCGCATGTCTCGCCGATATCACGACGCTCGACGTCGACGCGATCGTGAACGCGGCGAACAATTCCCTGCTCGGCGGGGGCGGCGTCGACGGCGCAATTCATCGCGCGGCCGGGCCGCAGTTGCTTGCGCAATGCCGCACGCTCGGCGGCTGCGAAACCGGCGCGGCAAAAGTGACCCCGGGTTACCGGCTCCCGGCGCGGTACGTGATCCATACCGTTGGACCGGTTTGGCACGGTGGCGGCGCAAACGAAGCGACGCTGCTCGCGAGTTGCTACCGCGCATCGCTGGTGCTCGCGGAGCAACTCGAGCTTGCTACCGTCGCGTTCCCGGCGATCAGCTGCGGCGTGTACGGTTATCCGCTCGCGGCCGCAACGAACATCGCCGTGACAAGCTGTCGGAGCGCGCTCGCCGGCGCGAAATTCGTGCGCCGGGTCGTGTTCGCGTGTTTTAACGAGGATCTGCTCGGCCATTACCTCGCGGCGCTGGGCGGTCGCGGCAACATCGCGTCAGCGGAGTAAGGAGATGCCGGCAAAACCCCGATTCACCCGCAATACGCTCGCGATGGTTTACGACTTCGACGGCACCCTCACCCCGCAGCCGATGCAGGAATACACGGTCCTGCCCGAACTCGGCATCACGGGCGAAGAGTTCTGGAGCGAAGTCAACCGCGAAGTCGTCCGCACCGGCGGCGACAGTATCCTCACGTACATGCGCCTGCTCGTGGAAAAGATCGACGAGAACAAAAAACACCTGAGTCGCGACGCACTGCGCAAGCTCGCGTCGAACATCGTCTACTACCCCGGAGTCGAGACGTGGTTTGACCGGATCAACGACTATGTAAAAACCCAATCCGCCGGGCGCGTTCAGGTTCGTCACTACATCGTGTCCGCGGGTCTGAGCGAAATCCTCGAGGGGATCAGCATCAAGCCGCATTTCGAGCGCATCTACGCGTCGCAGTATTACTTCAACCACCATGAGGCCGCGTGTTTTCCGACGATCGTCATCAACGACACGAGCAAAACGCAGTACCTGTTCCGGATCAACAAGGGCCGCGAGGAATCCGGCGAGTCAATCAACGAGTTCATGCCCGAAGACGAACGCCCGATTCCGTTCGAACACATGCTCTATATTGGCGACGGCCTGACCGATGTACCGTGCATGACGGTGGTAAAGAACTACGGCGGGTTTGCCGTCGCGGTACATAACCCGACCAGCGAAAGTGCGGTGGCGGTTTGCCGCGAACTCGTTGACGCGAACCGTATCGACTTTTTCGCGCCGGCGGATTTCAAACGTCAGCGCAAACTCGAAAAACGCGTACACAGTATTCTCGATATCATCATCGCGAAAATACTGTTCGAACGAGAAAAATTCACCTTCAAACAGGAACACTTCGACTAGAGCATGTCTTGCCATCACCCCTTACGACCTGCCGTCGCCAGCCGCTGCCTGGTGACGATAATCATCGCCGCTGCGCTCACGGCCTGTGGCAGTGCGCAGTCGCTGCTCAAGCGCGATTCCGCGCCGGAGACCGCGACGCCGACAACAACCGAGGCCGTCACTTTCCAGGTAACCCCGCGCGAATTGCTGACGGCACGCCTCGTCAATCCGCCGGCCGACGAGAACACGCCGCCGATCACGGTCGGTAAACTCATCGAGTTCGCCGACCGTTACCTGTCGTGCGATTGCTCCGGTACGCGTTTCGTCAGGGCGTGGCAGCGCCTGCCGGACGGTTACCGCCTGCAAACGAACTCCGAGCTTATCCGCCCGCTCGATTTCGCCTGCCAGACGAATGCGGACGTGACGATGTGCTATCTGACGGAGATCGATCGCGGCGCGCATGTACAGACACTCGAGGAACGTTTCGTGCCGGGCGCGGAATTTATCCGCTTTATGTACGAAAACGGCCTCAAGTGCGAACGCGAGGGTCCGTGCCCGGTGTCGGAGCCACCGGGTTAGCGCGGCGAAATGCGCGGTGGTGGTGCATCAAGTTAATGACAACGGGGCCGCCATGTTTTTCTGAACGCTGACGGCGCGCGCAGCTTCCGCACCGCAGCGTCATACCCGAGCGTCACGTCGCACGACCCGAGAGAGACCGGTCACCCATGATTGATCTACAATCGAGTGGCAGCGACCAAGCGACTTAAACCCAACGGACCGGATAAACCTGATGGCCGACATTCAAGATATCGACCCCCAAGAAACGGACGAATGGCTGGCTTCGATCGACGCACTGATTGAAATCGAGGGCGTCGAACGGGCCCACTACATCCTGGAACGGCTCATCGACAAGGCACGACGCTCCGGTGCCTATCTGCCTTACTCGGCGAACACGGCCTACGTGAACACGATCCCGCCGCACAAGGAGCAATACACGCCCGGCGATCCGGCACTCGAACATCGCATCCGCTCGATCAACCGCTGGAACGCGATGGCGATGGTCGTCAAGGCTAACCGGCGCAACGCGGAACTCGGCGGTCATATCGCGAGCTATGCATCCGCCGCCACGCTCTACGAAGTGGGCTACAACCATTTCTGGCATGCCCCGAGCGACTCGCATGGCGGTGATCTCGTGTTCTTTCAGGGCCATTCCGCACCGGGGATCTACGCACGCGCATACCTGCTCGGCCTGCTCACGGAAGACCAGCTGAACAATTTCCGCCAGGATGTCGCGGGCAATGGCCTCACGTCCTATCCGCATCCGTGGCTGATGCCGAACTTCTGGCAGTTCCCGACCGTTTCCATGGGTCTCGGGCCGATCATGGCGATCTACCAGGCGCGTTTCATGCGCTACCTCGAAAACCGGGGCCTCGCCGATACGCAGGCGCGCAAGGTATGGGCGTTCATGGGCGACGGCGAGATGGACGAACCGGAAGCGTTCGGCGCGGCGGCGCTCGCCTCGCGTGAGAATCTCGACAATCTCGTGTTCGTGATCAACTGCAACCTGCAACGCCTCGACGGTCCGGTACGCGGCAACGGGAAAGTCATCCAGGAACTCGAATCCGATTTCCGTGGCGCCGGCTGGAACGTCATCAAGGTTATCTGGGGTTCGTACTGGGACCCGCTGCTCGCGCGCGATACGCAGGGATTACTGCGCCAGCGCATGGAAGAAGCGGTTGACGGCGAGTACCAGAACTACAAGGCGTTCAACGGCGCCTACGTCCGCGAACATTTCTTCGGCAAGTATCCGCAACTGAAAGAACTCGTCGCGCAACTCAGCGACGACGATATCTGGCGCCTGAACCGCGGCGGTCACGATCCGCACAAGGTCTACGCGGCCTATGCCGAAGCGATGAATGCCAACGGTAAACCAACCGTGATCCTGTGCAAGACCGTCAAGGGATACGGCATGGGCGAGGCCGGCGAAGGCAAGAACATCACGCATTCACAGAAGAAAATGGGTGAAGAGTCGCTGAAGCATTTCCGCGATCGCTTCAATATCCCGATTTCCGACGAGGATATCGCCGAAGCGCCGTTCTACAAGCCGCCGGAAGATTCCCCGGAAATGATCTACCTGCGCGAACGCAACGAGGCGATGGGCGGCTTCGTTCCGCAACGACGCACCGCGGCGGATCCGCTCACGATCCCGGGCATCGAGATCTTCGACAAGATGATTGAAGGCACGGGCGAACGGGAAATTTCCACCACGATGGCGTTCGTCCGCCTGCTGACCGCGCTCACGCGCGACAAAACCATCGGTCCGCGGGTCGTCCCGATCGTCCCGGATGAAGCGCGCACGTTCGGCATGGAAGGGATGTTCCGGCAGCTCGGGATCTACTCCTCGGTGGGACAGTTGTACGAGCCCGTCGATCACGACGAGTTCATGTATTACCGCGAAGACAAGGGCGGTCAGATCCTCGAGGAAGGGATCAACGAGGCCGGCGCGATGTGTTCGTGGATCGCGGCTTCGACGGCCTACAGCAACCACAACCTGCAGATGATCCCGTTTTACATCTACTACTCGATGTTCGGGTTTCAGCGGATTGGCGATCTTGCCTGGGCCGCCGGCGACATGCAGGCACGTGGCTTCCTCATGGGCGGCACCGCCGGCCGTACGACCCTGGCCGGCGAAGGTCTGCAGCACCAGGACGGGCACAGTCATCTGCTCGCTTCGACGATACCGAACTGCGTTGCCTACGACCCGACGTTCGCCTACGAACTCGCCGTCATCATTCACGATGGCATGCGGCGTATGTTCACCGAGCAGGAAAACGTTTTCTACTACATCGCCGTGATGAACGAAAACTACGCCCAACCGGCGATGCCGGAAGGTGTGGAGGAAGGCATCGTCAAAGGCATGTACCTGTTGCACGGCAACGGGGACGGCGCCGTCCAGCTGCTCGGCAGCGGCGCGATATTGCGCGAAGTGATTGCCGCGGCGGAGCTGTTGAAGAATCAGTACAGTGTCGACGCGAACGTGTGGAGCGTTACGAGCTTTAACGAACTGCGTCGTGACGGACTCGCGTGTGCACGCTGGAACCTCCTGCATCCGGATGAAACACCGCGCACGGGCTACGTCGAATCGACCCTCGCGGAATACCGGGGCCCGGTCGTTGCGGCAACGGATTACATGAAAATCTACGCCGATCAAATCCGGGAATTTGTACCGCACCCATACCGCTGTCTCGGTACCGACGGTTTCGGCCGGTCCGATTCGCGGGCGCGTTTGCGCGAATTCTTCGAGGTCGATCGGCGCTATATTTGCCTCGCGACCCTGAAATCCCTCGCCGACGAAGGCCGAATCGAGACCGCAACCGTGGCGCAGGCACTCAAGGATTTCGGCATCGACCCCGAAAAGCCGAACCCGCTGACGGTCTGACGACCACATCGACTGGACGACTTATGGCCAAGCAACTTGAAGTAACCGTTCCCGATATTGGCGATTTCGAAGAAGTCGACGTCATCGAAATCCTGGTCGCGGTCGGCGACACGGTCGCCGTCGAGGACCCGCTCGTCACGCTCGAAAGCGAAAAGGCGACGATGGATATCCCCGCACCCGAGGCAGGCAAAATTGCCGACATCCGGGTTGCGGTAGGCGACAAGATTTCCGAAGGTGGCGTGATCGTCGTAATCGAGACCGCGCAGGATGACGCGCCGGAAGAACCCGGAAGCCCGGATGCGGACCGGCAGCAATCCGCTGCCGCGGCCGACGAACCAGCGGCCGACGAACCAGCGGCCGACGAACCAGCGGCCGACGAACCAGCGGCCGCCGCGGAGCCGCAACCGGCCACGGCCGAGCCGGCCGCGGAATCCACGACGGACAGCGCGACGGTGTCCGTCACGGTGCCGGATATCGGTGATTTCGAGGATGTCGAAGTGATCGATATCCTGGTCACGCCCGGCGACAGCGTCGAACTCGACGACCCGCTGATCACGCTCGAGAGCGACAAGGCGACCATGGATATTCCGGCGCCGGTGGCGGGAACCGTGAAAGACATTCGGGTCGCGATCGGCGACCGCGTGTCCGAAGGCCACGAAATCGTGACCCTCGCGAGCGCTGCCGCGCCCGCAACCGGTGGTGGCGAAACGCGGGCGGCGCCCGCCGCCGCTGCCCCGCCAACGGCCACGCAATCCGAACCGGATGCGGCGCCGGCGGCGCAAGCACCACCGAGCACGCCGGCGCCGGCGGATCCCCCGACCCGCACGGACGCAGCGCCCGCCTATGCGAGCCCCAGTGTGCGCAAATTCGCGCGTGAACTCGGGGTCGAGCTGAACCAGGTTACCGGCAGCGGACGCAAGGGCCGGATCACGAAACCCGATGTCAAGGCCCACGTCAAATCACGTCTTGCCGCGGGGAACGAGGGCCGCGCGGGCGGCAGCCTGTCCGTGACCCCGCTACCCACGATCGATTTCGCGAAGTTCGGTCCGATCGAAACGCTGGAATTGACGAAGATCCGGCGACTCACGGGCGAGAATCTGCATCGCAGCTGGGTGCTCGCGCCCCATGTGACGCAATTCGACGAAGCCGACATCACGGATCTCGAGGCGTTCCGCCAGGCGAAGCGCGACGACGCGGCCGCGCAGGGCGTGAAGCTCACGCCGCTCGCGTTTCTGATCAAGGCCGTCGTCGTCGCATTGAAAAAATTTCCCGATTTCAATGCGTCGCTGTCGGCCGACGGCAAGTCGATCGTTCGCAAGCAGTACTTTCATATCGGGGTTGCGGTCAATACGGAGCAGGGACTCGTCGTACCGGTACTGCGGGACGCGGATCAGAAAGGCCTGTATCAGCTCGCCGGCGAACTGCGCGAGCTGACGGTCAAGGCACGCGAGAAAAAACTCGCGCCGGCCGACATGCAGGGCGGCTGCTTCACGATATCGAGCCTCGGTGGCGTTGGTGGCACGATGTTCACCCCGATCATCAATGTGCCGGAGGTCGCGATACTCGGCGTGTCACCCTCGAGCATGAAACCGGTATACCGCGATGGTGAATTCGTTCCCCGTCTCATGCTGCCACTCGCGCTGTCCTACGACCATCGCGTGATCGACGGGGTCGCCGGCGCGCAGTTCACTTCGGAACTCGCGGCCGTGCTGGGTGATATCCGGAACATCCTCCTGTAACTGAATTCGCAGCGATTCGATCCCGACTCATGCCCGCCGCACAGGCCAGATTCTCGATCTGCCTGCTGGTCGATGCGGCAAACCGGCTGCTGTTGTTGCACCGTGCCCCGGATCAGCGAATCGCTCCCTCGCAGTGGGGTTTCCCGGCCGGACACATCGAAGCGGGGGAATCGCCGCGCGAGTGCGCGGAACGCGAAATGAACGAGGAGATCGGCGCGGATCACCGGCTCGACCCGGTCGGCTCGCTCGGGCCCGTCCGCGACACGTTCTATGGCGGTCGTTTCGAAATTCACCTGTTCCACTACCGCTGGCTTGGCGGCCACATCGAGCTGAACGAGGAACATACGGCATTCCGCTGGGTCGGGCCGCACGAGTTCGCGGAACTCGACGCGATGCTCGGCGTGGAGCAGGACATCGTACTGCTCGATATCTGGCCGGCCACGACGTTCGAGCCGGATCGTCTCGGCACGCTGCCAGTCGCTGAATAATGGCGACGCCGGTGGAACTCGCGTGGACGACGTTCGGTAGCGGACGTCCGGTCGTCATCCTGCATGGCCTGTTCGGCTCGAAACGCAACTGGCGCGGGATCGCACAACGACTGGGCGAGGATTATCGTGTCGTGACCGTCGATCTGCGTAACCACGGCGAGTCACCGCATGCACCTGACATGGACTACGCCGCGATGGCGGCGGATCTCGGCGGCCTGCTGGAACACCTCGAGCTCGATGACGTTGACCTGATTGGTCACAGCATGGGCGGCAAAGCGGCCATGACCTATGCGCTGTCGAACGGCGCCCGGGTGGGCCGCCTGATCGTTGTCGATATCGCACCGAAAGCCTATCCGAACGAATACGGCGCGATCCTCGACGGCCTGATCAAGCTCGATCTCGCTGCGGTATCACGTCGCGCCGACGCGGACGCGGCGTTGTCGTCATCGATTCCCGATCCGGTGATCCGGCAGTTCATCCTGCAGAATCTGATCCTGAGCGGCGACCGCCCGGCGTGGCGGTTCAATCTCGGCGCACTCGTCAGTCACATCGGGGCGCTCGTTGGCGCGATTCCGGTTGCCGCGAACGCAACGTTCGACCGTCCGACCTACCTGCTCCGTGGCGCACGCTCCGATCGCGCCCGGGATTCCGACTGCGACGCGATGGCGCGGCAGTTTCCAGCGCTTAAGGCCATCACGATCCCGGCCGCCGGTCACTGGCCGCACAGCGAAAATCCGGCCGGGTTCATGCGCGAACTCGCTGCAATACTCGCCCATCGCTGAGCGCGCGCGGCCGGGCCGGACCTGCGCCACCGGGGTCCGGAGATTTCTGGACGACATCGCGAGAGGCAGGCACAATGCGCGCTCCCAAACCACCGCCGTGCCCGAACAATGTCTGCAAACCCGATCAAGAAAGTCGTACTCGCCTACTCCGGCGGCCTCGATACATCCGTCATTCTCAAATGGCTGCAGGAAAAATACGACTGCGAAATCGTGACGTTCACAGCCGATATCGGCCAGGGCGAAGAGGTCGAACCGGCGCGCGCGAAAGCGAAGCAAATGGCGGTGAAGGAAATCTACATCGACGATCTGACCGAGGAATTCGTTGCCGATTTCGTCTATCCGATGTTCCGCGCCAACGCGATCTACGAAGGGGAGTACCTGCTGGGGACCTCGATCGCGCGCCCCTTGATCGCGAAGCGCCTGATCGAAATCGCGCGTGAAACCGGCGCCGATGCGATTTCGCACGGGGCCACGGGCAAAGGCAACGACCAGGTTCGGTTCGAACTCGGTGCCTACGCCCTGCAACCGGATATCAAAGTGATCGCGCCGTGGCGTGAGTGGGATTTGAATTCACGCGAGAAACTGCTCGATTACGCGGCGCAGCACGCGATCCCGATTGAATATCAAACCGGCACGAAGTCGCCCTACTCCATGGACGCGAACCTGCTGCATATCTCCTACGAAGGGGGGATCCTCGAAGATCCGTGGGCGTCGCCCGAAGCGGCGATGTGGCGCTGGAGCGTGTCGCCTGAACAGGCACCGGATACGCCGCTCGAACTCACCGTGACGTACGAACGTGGCGATATCACCGCGATCGACGGCAAGCCGATGAGTCCGGCAGCGGTGCTCGCGGAACTGAACCGACTCGGCGGCGCGAACGGGGTTGGCCGGCTCGACATCGTCGAGAATCGCTACGTCGGCATGAAATCGCGCGGCTGCTACGAAACGCCTGGTGGCACGATCATGCTGAAGGCACACCGCGCGATCGAATCGCTGACCCTCGACCGCGAAGTCGCACACCTGAAAGACGAATTGATGCCGCGCTACGCCAGCCTGATCTACAACGGCTACTGGTGGAGTCCCGAGCGCGAGATGCTGCAGACGATGATCGACGAATCCCAGCGACACGTGAATGGCGAGGTACGCGTTTCCCTGTACAAGGGTAACGTGACAATACTTGGACGCCGGTCGGCGGAAGACAGCCTGTTTTCCGGTCAGCTGGCCACGTTCGAAGACGACGCGGGTACGTATAACCAGGCCGATGCCGAGGGCTTTATCAAGCTGAACGCGCTGCGCCTGAGAGTCGGCGCGCGACGCTCGCATTAAAAATTGCCGTGCCGACGCGTGGAATTTAACGCGTTTTAACACTCTCGTGCGTCATTTGTGACGCGATTCACTCGCCCGTGCGGGGGCCTGTGATTCGGGTCACAGCGCAACCCGCGCCAAGTCCGGCGAACCCGCTTACGATTTGCACTGACACCTGTTGTGAACCTCGTGGCGTCGCGGGACCGCGGCACGCACGAATAATGGATTAGCTGCGGCGCGCGGCGCCGACCCAGGCAAGGAACAGCCTAGCAATGACGAACAGTATCTCCCGCATGCCGGATGCGACACGCAACGGCGCTGCAACGGACACGCTCGGCGCGGCGCGCGAGCTTCCGTTCATCGAAGCGTGGTATGCGCGCGGCAGCGGCGCATTATGGGGCGCGACGAATTTCGCCGCGGCGCTCTGCGTTGCGGGCATCACCTACGGATACCTGCCCGCCGGTATCCTTGTCACATGGCTCGTGTTCACCTGCGTTAACGCGGCAGCGTACCAGACCCTGTCGCGCGGGTTGCACCGCCGCGTGGATAATTCGCCGGCGATTACGCGCGCGCTCGCGTTAGTCTTTGCGCTGAGCTGGAGCTTCATTCTGCTGCTCGCCGCACCCGCATTACCGACGGCGAAAGCCATTATCCTCGCGATACTCGCGCTGCTCGTTGCCGTTGCCGCGATCGGAGTTTTCGCGATTCGTCGTGGCGCTTATGCGCTGTTCGCGATCCCGCTCGTCGCGGCGACGAGCGTGGGGCTGAATGCGAACGCGGGCATTGCGCATGCCGGCGCCGGCGCCGCGAGCATATTCGTGTTCCTCATGCTCGTCGGCGCCGTTCACGGCAGATTTAGCCGCGTCGTCCTGCAGGCGCTCGGCAATGTCGCGGTCGCGTCGGCCGTCGGTCGCGGGGTAGACACGGACGACGCCGCACTGTTGTTCGAGTTGCACAACCGTACCCTGAAACGCCTGCGCCGCGAACGGGACCGTTCGCGCTCAACACTCGGCTCGCTCAGCGACGCCGTGATCACGGTAACGGGAACCGGGCTCGTGGATTACATGAACCCGGCGGCTGAGACGCTCACCGGGTTCGACTTCAAGGATGCGAACGGTCAGGCTCTCGACCGGGTTGTACAACTGGCGACAAACGATGCGCAGGCCGGGCTCAGCGCGGCGATCGCGAACCCGCACCCGGCCGAAACGGCGGAGAACCGCGGTGGGCGCGCAAAATTGCGGCGACGTGACGGTGCGGAACACGAAATAGAATTCCGGATTTCACCGTTGCACGATGACGCCGGCAACGCGGCCGGCGCCGTTTGCCTGCTGCGCGATACGACGCCGCATCGTCATCTGAGTGAAAAAATCGCCTGGTACGCGACGCACGATACGCTGACGAACGTGCTCGACCGCCGCGAGTTCGAACGTCGTCTCGCAGACGTGCTCGCGGATCAGGCGGCGGACGCCGAAACCCGCCACGCCATGTGTTATCTCGATCTCGACCAGTTCCGTTATTTATCCGCAGCGTACGGACTCGACGGCGCGAACCGCGCGCTGACCGCCGTCTCGGAACTGTTACGCGAGCACGTCCGCGCCGATGCGGCGCTCGCGCGAATCGGTGAAGACCGCTTCGGTATTTTGCTCACCGCCTGCCCGCTCGACGCGGCCCGCCGTCTGGCCGAAACACTCAGACTCGCGATCGCGAACCTCGAGCTTGAACTGTGCGGCGAACGTCCCGCGATTTCCGCAAGCATCGGTGTTGCGACGTTCGCTGCCCCCGATGACGATCCAAGCCGCGGTTTCGCCCGCGCGCAGGCGGCATGTCTGCGCGCAAAGGCCTCCGGTGGCAACCAGGTGCAGGTGATCGACGGTGACGACCAGTCGGAACGTTTCAGACTCGCGAGCCTCGACCGTCTGCATGGAATCCATACCGCCGTCGACCACGGGGAACTCGATCTCTACTACCAGGATATCCTCGCCCTTCGCCCCCATCCGGGCGATCGCGCGTGCGAACTGCTCGTGCGCATGCGCGACCCGATTGCGGAGTTCCTGTTACCGCGGGAATTTCTCGTCAGCGAGGATCATCTCGGCCTCGTGTCGCGAATCGATCGCTGGGTGATCGGCGCTGCTGTCGAAGCGCTGCGCGGGAACAATACCGTGCTGTCCGCCATGGATACCGTATTTGTCACAATATCGGGGCACTCCCTGAACGACGATCGATTCGTCGATTTCACCATCGACACGGTTCAAATGCTCCCCGGGTGCGCGAAATTATGTTTCAGGATCGGCGAGGCCGGCTCGATCGCGGAAATCGAGCGCGCACGTTATGTTGTCGCGAAACTGAAAACGCTCGGATGCCGGATCGCACTCGACAATTTCGGCGTCGGTTTCGGTTCGTTTGCGCTCCTGAAGCGTTTGCAAATCGATTACCTGAAAATCAATATCGACACGATTGCAAACATGCCGCACAGTTCCGTCGATTACGAAATCGTGCTGGCAACAAGCCGCATCGCCAGAACGCTCGGCATAGAAACCATCGCCGAGGGCGTCGGCACGCAGGCCACCCGCCAGGCGCTGATCGGACTCGGCATCGATTATATCCAGGGCCTGCAAAGCGGCCGTCCGGCACCCGTCGTACCCGCGGAATCCTGGCGCGTTCGTATCGCCGCCGGGCCCGGCGACTCTCCGGAGTGCCCGCCTCAGCCGCGGAAGCGGCGTCGAATCCAGTAATCGATGCTGATAAAGCGACCACCGCCAAGAAACATGAGCGCGACGAGCATGACGAAATAAGTGGCCGCCCATTCAATTCCGTTGTTCGACACAACGAAGCTGCCGTGCTCGGTCAGCCAGTCATAATCCCCGTGCTCGCGCAGCAGGGACTTCGCCTGCGACAGGCGTTCCACGGCTTCGTGCACGGCGTCGGCGGCGTGCGGACTTTTCGGGTCGTGCACCGCCTGCCAGCCGTTTTCCCAATGCACGGTCGTTGCCGCGATAACCATCGTCAGCATGAGCGGAACGCACACCCAGCGCACGGCGAAGCCGAGCGCAAGGCAGATTGCCCCGACATACTCCGCGGCCCAGGCGAGTACCGCCATCAGCAGTGGCGCGGGCAGACCGAGTCCCCAGTCGGGATTACCAAACCATTGCGCCACATCCTGCAGTCCTTCGGCCGGATTCAGCGTGCCGTTTTCGGCGAACGGATTCCACTTGTTGCTGCCGGCAAAAAAGAACACCGGCACGAGATACAAACGCAGCAATAGCGGAGCAACGAAGTCGACCCGGTGGCGGATCCCGTCGAAGCGTTCCTGTGCCCACAGCAAAAAACCCATTACCTGTCTCCCCCATTGATGGTTCCTGCGCGGCCCGTCATGCGACGTGTGGTTTGCGCTCCGGGTAGAGCTCGTTCAACGGAATCGACTTGCCGTTGTCCGAGACGATTCGCGCATGGAATCGCTTCAGCTGTCGCGGTTCCGGCACACCACACGAGTGCGCGATGATGCCCACTTCGTAATGCAGATTCCGGCAGTAATTCGCAACCCGTTGCGCCTTGTCGCTGGGTACGAGGCCGCGTTGCAGTTTCACGTCGTGCGTCGTGATCCCTGTGGGGCACGTGTTCTTGTTGCACTGGAGCGCCTGGATGCAGCCAAGCGCAAACATGAATCCACGGGCCGTGGTGATGAAATCCGCACCCACGCACAGCGCCCAGGCGACGTCCGCCGGCGTCACGAGTTTGCCGGAAGCGATCACCTTGATGCGCCCGCGCAGGCCGTGCTTGACGAGTCGATCGACGACCAGCGGCAAACTCTCGCGCAAGGGCAGACCCATGTCGTCTATCAATGGCAGTGGTGCGGCGCCGGTGCCGCCGTCGGCACTGTCCACGGTAATGAAATCCGGGGCACTCGCTGCACCGCGACGATTGATTTCGCCAAACAGTGTATCGAGCCAGGCGTAAGCGCCGATGACGCACTTGATGCCAACGGGTTTCCCGGTGACCTCACGGATACGGGCGATCATGTCGAGCAGGTCTTCGTTGCAATCGACATCCGGATGACGGTTCGGGCTAATCGCGTCCTCGCCCGGGCGAATGTTGCGGATCCGGGCGATTTCTTCCGTCACTTTGGCCCCGGGGAGAATGCCTCCCTTGCCGGGTTTCGCACCTTGCGACAGCTTGATTTCGAACATCTTGACCTGCTCATGCGCGGCAACCTCGCGCAGTTTATCGTCGCTCAGGCTGCCATCGAGATCACGCACGCCGTTCTTCGCGGTACCGATCTGGAATACGATGTCGGCGCCGCCCTCGAGGTGATAGGGTGACAGCCCGCCCTCGCCCGTATTCATCCAGCAACCGGCCATGCGTGCACCATTCGACAAGGCCAGCACCGCCGGCTTCGAAATCGCCCCAAAGCTCATGCCGGAGATATTGATCACGGATGCCGTCGAGTAGGGTTTAGCGCATCCGGCACCAAGCGTAACCTCGAACGGCGCCACCGCGTCCTCGTCGAGAGTCGGGTACGGACAATTGACGAAAATCACCGAGCCGTTCACGCGCAGGTCCCGTGTTGAACCGAATGCGGCCGTGTTGTCCACGTTCTTCGCGGCCCGGTAGCACCAGCTGCGCTGCGTCCGGTTGAACGGCAATTCCTCGCGGTCCATGGCAAAAAAATACTGGCGGAAAAACTCGCCCAGGTGCTCGAAGACGTAGCGAAACCGACCGATAACCGGGTAATTTCTCCGCACCGCGTGCGCGGTCTGATTACGATCGATGACGTAGGTGATCGCGATCGCAACAAGACCCGCAACGACCGCGAAAACAAACAGCGCCGCCATTACTTCGAGCGCCGAGAGCAAAAAGTTCGAAATTATGCTGACGTCCACGACTTCTCCCCACAGAAGCTGATTGCGTTGCTAGCGGCGCGAGCGGATAAAACTAGACCGGCGAGCTCACCTCACCGCGACCGCCGACCGCGCATGTTCCCCGCTATTAAACGGCACCCAGTACCAGCTCGCGGTCAGTCAGTTCGTCGAGAATCGCTGCGCCGCCGTCGACGACGACAGCCGGCTGCGGATGTTGCAGTTCCGTCGCGATTTGTTCGAGCAGGTCGCGCCCGCTCCGCCGCGTGTCCGCGAGTATGAGTTCGACGAGTCTCGCGGTGAGCGGATTCAGCTGCATGAAGCCGACGTCATCGTTACGCCGGCGCCACACAGCGAGATAGGTTGATTCGGCGGGCGGTTCCGCAGGCCGGTACTCGGGACCTATGCGGTGAACCGGAAATGCGTACGCATGCACGCGGGCGATCGGGTTCAACCGCGGGATACCATCGAGGCAGTTCGCCGCCGGATCGATTTCGACCGTGTCGATTTCCCGCTTGTCGAGCGATACCTCGAGTTCGAGCCATTCGTAGTGCGCGAGTTCGGACAGAAACTCCGGCACGGGACACGGCGGTTCCGCCTCGGCGAGATACTGCAGAAACTCCTGCGCGAGCTTCGGAAACAGCGGAGTCCGCGCGACGTGATTCGCGAAATATCCGCGCACGAGCGCGTGCCAGTCGTCGTCGGAAAACAGACTGCGAACGACCGGAAAACTGCCGGACATGAAACTTTCGATGTTGTTGTAGAGCAACTCACGGTAAATGCCGAGGCGGCGATCCTCGATGCCTTGCGGCGCTGGATTCTTTGCCGGATTGCGCAGATGCGCGGTGAATTCGCGCTGGATCGCCTGAAACCGGGATTCGCTCTCAGCCATGGCGACGCCCGGTAATCGCGTCATACGCTGCGGTACAGCGCGCCTGCGCATCACCGATGCGTTGAACCTCCGCGTGCAACCCGGCAACCGGGGGCAGATTGAAATCGCGTTCCAGCAGGGTCGGGAACACGCCAAAATGCCCGTATGCCGCATCGAGCAGCGACCAGACCGGTTCGATGATGTCGGCGCCGTGCGTATCGACAATGAGATCATCGGCTTCGTTATAATGTCCGGCGATGTGCGCATAGGCGATCCGGTCCGCCGGTAATGCGCGCAGGAATTCGACCGGATCGTAACCGTGATTAACGCTGTTGACGTAGATATTGTTGATGTCGAGGAGCAGATCGCAATCCGCCTCGTCGAGCACGGCGAGAATAAAATCGATTTCGCTCATCTCGGCGCCCGGAGCACAGTAATACGAGACGTTCTCGATCGCGATACGACGCTCGAGTAAATCCTGGGTTCTCGCAATCCGCCTGGCGACGTAATGCACGGCGTCGTCGGTGAAAGGAATCGGCATCAGATCGTACAGATGTCCGTGATCGCCGCAGTAACTCAGGTGCTCACTGTAACAGCGGATCCGGTGCTCATCGAGAAACTGGCGGATGCGCACGATGAACGGTTCGTCGAGCGGCGCCGAACCACCGAGATTCAGCGACAGGCCGTGGCACACGAACGGCATCTGCTCGGTAAATTCACGAAACCGGCGGCCGAAACGGCCGCCGACATCGATCCAGTTTTCCGGTGCGACTTCCATGAAATCGACCGGCCCCGCCGACCCGGGCTCAAGCGATCGCAGCAACGATCGCCTGAGGCCGAGACCTTTACCGGTGACGGGGTACTGCCTGGACATGGCTCAGGCTGTTACTTGTCGCCGCCGCACTTACCTTCACCGCATTTGCCTTCGGATTCAGTCTTGTCGCCGCCGCACTTGCCTTCACCTTCCGCCTTCTCGCCGCCGCACTTGCCCTCGGCGTCGCTCTTCTCGCCGCCACATTTGCCTTCCGCTTCGGACTTGTCACCACCACACTTCGCTTCACCGCACTTGCCTTCCGCGCCGTGATCACCGGACACCATATAGCCGGATTCGAACGTCGTTACGGAAAACGGGTTTTCCGCGGCATTCGCGAGCGGCGAGGCGGCGAGAGTCACCGCAAACGTTGTTCCGAGGGCTGCCGCGAGCGGCTTAAGTTGTTTCTTGGCCATTGAATCAATCTCCTTACCATTATTGACGTAAAAATGGCCCCTCGAACGACCGTCCGGGTGCCGTTGCTGTGCCCGGGAGCAGACTCCCCCAATTATGGGCAATCGCGATTTCACAGGGGTAGACCCGCCTGCGAGCCGCGAGGTTCAATCCATTGTCGGACATTTTGCCGTTCCCGGGTCACGCCGGGTCGCGGCGGCGCATCTGCGGAAACAGCAGAACATCCCGTATCGAGGCCGAATCCGTCAGTAACATCACGAGGCGATCGATACCAATCCCCTCGCCGGCGGTCGGCGGCATGCCGTGCTCCAGCGCCTCGATGTAATCGGCATCGAAATGCATTGCCTCGTTGTCGCCGCCCGCCAGTGCGTCCACCTGGGCACGAAAACGCGCGGCCTGGTCGTCCGGGTCATTCAGCTCCGAGAACCCGTTCGCAATCTCCCGGCCAGCCGCGAAAAACTCGAATCGATCCGTGACGAACGGATCGTGGTCGTTGCGGCGCGCGAGCGGCGACACCTCAGCCGGGTATTCCGTAATGAACGCGGGCTGCTGCAGGCGACCTTCGACGATTTTCTCGAATATTTCAGTTTGCACCTTGCCGAGACCATAGTCGTCGCGCAGCGGGATATCGTATCGCGCCGCCACCGCGCGCGCCGCATCCGGGTCATCGAGTTCCGCGAGCGAAATTTCCGGATTGAATTCGACGATCGATTGTTTCAGCGTAAGGCGTTTGAACGGTGCCGTAAAATCGAGCTGCTCACCCTGGTAGTTTATCGTCGTCGCGCCGCTCACCTGCCGCACGAGATGCCCGATCAGATCCTCGGTCAGTCTCATCAGGTCCTTGTAGTCGGCATAAGCTTCGTAGAATTCCAGCATCGTGAATTCGGGATTGTGCCGGGTCGACAGTCCCTCGTTGCGGAAATTACGGTTAATCTCGAACACTTTCTCCATACCGCCGACGACGAGCCGTTTCAGATACAGCTCCGGGGCAACGCGCAGGTACAGCTGCATGTCGAGAGAATTGTGATGCGTAATGAATGGCCGTGCAGTTGCGCCGCCCGGGATTGCCTGCATCATCGGTGTCTCGACTTCGAGAAACCTGCGCTCGTGCAGAAACTCGCGAATGCTCGCGATGATTTCCGAACGAACCTCGAATACCCGGCGACTCTCGTCGTTCATGATGAGATCGAGATAACGCTGCCGGTAGCGCGCTTCCGTATCGGTGAGACCGTGGAATTTTTCCGGCAACGGCCGCAGCGATTTCGTGATGAGGCGGATCGAATCAACCATGACGGATAATTCGCCACGCTGAGTGCGGAACATAATGCCCGAGGCACCGACGATGTCGCCGAGATCCCATTTCTTGAAATCGTTGTAGACGCCTTCCGGCAGCGAATCGCGCTTCACGAACAGCTGGATCTGACCCGTCATGTCCTTGATATGCGCGAACGAGGTCTTGCCCTGCACGCGCTGGGTCATCATGCGGCCGGCAACGTCGACGCGCAGGTTCATTTCCGCGAGTTCCTCGGCGCTCGCCGATTCGTACTGCTTGTGCAAATCGCCGGCGAGCGCATCACGCCGGAAATCATTCGGATAGGCGCCGCCCGCCTCTTTCAGCGAATCGAGCTTGGCGCGGCGTTGCGCGATGAGATGGGACTGCGTTGCGCCGTCGCTCGAATTCGTCATATCGGATGTGCGTCTCGTCAGGCTGGCCGGCGGCCTATTCTACAGGCCCTGCTTCAGGCTGGCCTCAATAAATTCGTCGATATCACCATCGAGCACGGCCTGGGTGTTGCCGGTCTCCACCCCCGTGCGCAGATCCTTGATCCGCGACTGGTCGAGTACATAGGAGCGGATCTGACTGCCCCAGCCGATATCGGCTTTCGAGTCCTCGAGAACCTGCTGCTCCTGGGTGCGCTTCAGCATTTCCTGTTCGTAGAGTTTGCCCCGCAGCAGCTTCATCGCCTGATCCTTGTTTTTGTGCTGCGAGCGTTCGTTCTGGCACTGCACGACAATCCCGCTGGGATTGTGCGTGATCCGGACCGCGGAATCGGTTTTGTTGACATGCTGGCCCCCGGCGCCGCTCGCGCGGTACGTGTCGATACGCAAATCGGCCGGGTTGATTTCCACCTCGATGTCGTCGTCCACTTCCGGCGACACAAACACGGACGCGAACGAGGTGTGCCGGCGGTTACCGGAGTCGAACGGGGATTTGCGGACGAGCCGGTGGACGCCGGTTTCCGTGCGCAGCCAGCCGAAGCAATATTCGCCCTCGAACTTGATCGTCGCACTCTTGATCCCGGCCACTTCACCCGGCGAGGCCTCGATCAGCTCCGTATTGAAGCCGTGATTCTCACCCCAGCGCAGGTACATGCGCAGCAGCATTTCCGCCCAGTCCTGCGCTTCCGTGCCGCCGGATCCGGCCTGGATGTCGACGAAGGCGTTCGCGGGATCCATTGCATTCGAGAACATGCGCTGGAATTCGAGCGGGGCGAGGCGCGCTTCTGCCGCATCGAGATCGGCGGTCACCGCCGCCACGGTTTCTTCATCGTCCTCGGCTTGGGCAAGCTCGAGCAGTTCCGCGGCGTCGTCGAGGCCGCCGGACAGGTCGCTCAGGGTCGAGACGATGCGTTCGAGTTCGACGCGTTCGCGGCCGAGTTGTTGAGCGCGCTCCGGCTCGTCCCAGACACGCGGGTTCTCGAGTTCGCGATTGACTTCTACGAGTCGTTCCGATTTGCGATCGAAGTCAAAGATACCCCCTGAGCAACTGCGCGCGGTCCTGCAGATCTTTGATGCGATTTAACAGCGGGTTGAGTTCCATGACTGATCCATTGAGAAATTTTGCCGAGCGCGGATTGTAGCGATCTTGCGGGGTTGCTGACCAGTCGCTGCAGTGCGCCAATCGGGCCGGACGCAGGAATTCAGCATGCCACGCTACTAACCGGCGTGGCCGGCGACGGGAATCGCATGTTCGATGATCAACTGCAGGGAGCGCGTCCCGCGAAAATCATTCACCGCGAGTCGATACGCGGCATGGATCGGGCCGTCCTCGCCGACCCAGGCTTCGTCGATCGCACCGAACGCAATCGCCGGAAACTCGCGCTTCGTCGCGCGCGGGCGCAGGCGCAGGCGAATGTGCGTTTCGCCGACCACCCGCTTGTCGCAAACCTCAAAAATACCGTCGAACAAGGGCTCAGGGAACTGTTGTCCCCACGGCGCCGCCGCCGCCAGCAGCTCGGCGAGTTCGAGTGAGAAATCGTCCCCGAGGAGTTCACCGTCCGTCGCGATTTCTGGTTTCAGGCCATCGTCGCCAAGTTGACGCCGCACCTCGGCATCGAATGCCGCCGCGAATACATCGATCGAAGCGGGTTCGAGCGTCAGTCCGGCCGCCATCGCATGACCGCCGAATTTCGACACGAGGCCGGGATGGCGCGCCGCGATCGCGTCAAGCGCATCGCGCATGTGCACGCCGGCGACGGATCGTCCGGAGCCTTTCAGTTCACCGTCGTCGGTAGGCGCGAACGCGATCACGGGACGGTGGAAGCGTTCCTTGATCCGCGAGGCTACGATCCCGACCACGCCCTGGTGCCAGGTTTCGTCGTGCAGGCACAGTCCCGCCGGCAAGGCCTCGTCGTTGAATGTCATCGACTCGACGAGTGCCAGCGCCTGGTGTTTCATGTCGCCTTCGATTTCGCGACGCTGCCGGTTCAACTCGTCGAGCTTCACCGCGGCGCGCTCACACTGCGAGGGGTCATCGTTGAGCAGACACTCGATCCCGAGCGACATATCGGCGAGCCGCCCGGCCGCATTCAGTCTTGGACCGACGGCGAAACCGAGATCGGTCGCGGTAACGCGCTGCGGATCGCGACCGGCGATCGCCAGCAGCGCGGCGATTCCCGGTTGCGACCTGCCGGCCCGGATCCGTTTCAGCCCCTGCTGCACGAGCCGCCGGTTGTTCTGATCGAGCGGCACGACATCGGCCACCGTCCCCAGCGCGACGAGGTCGAGCAGTTGCGCGAGATTCGGCTGCGCGATCCCGCGACGTTCAAACCAGCCGGTATCGAGCAGGCGCCGCCGTAAGCCAAGCATGACATAGAAGATCACGCCGACCCCGGCCAGTGCTTTGCTCGGAAACCGATCGCCGGGTACGTTCGGATTCACGATCGCATTCGCGTCCGGCATGCGATCCCCGGGGAGGTGGTGGTCGGTTATGAGTACATCGATGCCCGCGGCGCGCGCACACGCAACTCCTTCGATGCTGGAAATGCCGTTGTCGACGGTGATCAGCAGGCGTGGCTCGCGCGCCGCGGCGAGTTCGACGATCGGCGGCGTCAGGCCATAACCGTATTCGAACCGGTTCGGGACGATGTAGGAAACACGGGTCGCGCCCATCGCCGCCAGCGCACGCATTGCCACGGCGCAACTCGTCGCGCCATCGGCGTCGAAATCCGCGACGATGAGGATCGCGTGATCTTCCCTGACCGCCGCTTCGAGCAGCGTGACGGCGGCTTCGATCCCGCCGAGCGACTCCGTACGATGCAGCCCTTCCAGCGTCGTATCGAGATCCGCATCGTGACGCACGCCACGGGCGGCGAAGACCCGTCGCAACACCGGATGCATCGCATCCGACAGCCCGCAGTCGGCCGGTACCGCGCGCCGGACTATCGCGAGTTCTCTCATCGATGCAGGTGCTCCCGGGCGCGCGCGCGGCGCCAGAATTTGAGCCGGTCGACCGGGGTCGTCGTGTAGACATCGCGATCGGTGATGATCGTCAGGCGGCGCAACGTCCGCCGGTTCAGCGCATTCAGTAACGGCACGGACCACTGCCGCTCGAACGCACCAACCGAACACGTATCGGCGCCCCGGTCGGCCGCCCCGGTCGGTGCGCCGATGACCGCAAGCCCGGCGGCGCCCGAGGCGCATGCGGCGATGGCATCGCTCGCGCTTGCGTGCGCTCGCCAGTCACAGCCGGCATGCCTCGCGAGCGCCGCGGACAAGGCGTCATTGCCGCAGACGAACGCCGGTCCGGCGAGCCGTTCGGGTCGCGTCCCCGCGCCCCACAACCAGACGGAATTGATGGGCGGCAGGCCGCGCTGTTCGCGCGCCGTATTGACCGGGTGTTCGTGCAACAACATCTGGGCATCGTTCATACACTGCCGCAGTGCCCGTGCGGCATCGCCGTCGGGCAAAAATCCGCTGATCGATCGTCCGCTCGCCGCGAACGGCGAACTCGTGCGTGCCTGCGCGTTCAGATCCGTGTACCAGCGCGCCGGATCGCGACCGCGGAAAAACCGGATGTCGTCGAACCCTGCGTTCAACGCGCGCAGCAGTGCATCGGCTTCCTCGGCCGAGGGCATGATCTCGTCGTTGTTGAATAACAGGATCTGGTTCGGATCCGCGCGCAGGTAAACCGGATCGGCGCGCATACTGGCACGCGAGGGTTCCGCGACGTCGTCGAATGGCGCGGTCAACGCGGCCGCCGGAATGGATGCCGGCACCTCGCCGGTCAGGCCGACGAACGCGGCGAACAGTGCGTGTTCGAAAGACTCGACCGGATGCGGCGTTACCGTGGCTCGTGCCAGCAGGCGGCGGGTGGCCGCCCAGTCTTGCGACCCCTCACCTGCGGCCCCGGCGAGTTCACTGAACAGGGCCGGAATGTACACGGTGAGGCCGGACACCGGACTACACGCAGGTCATGCAGGAGCTCGCGGAACTTCGCGTGTTCACCCGGGCGCTCAGAGGTTGTCGAGGATCGCGCGCTTGACCGCGTCGGATTCCGCCGGAATTTCGATCACTCCGCCGGCGCTCTGACGGATCGCGGTGTCGGGGTCCTTGAGGCCGTGCCCCGTCAACGTGCACGTCACGACCGAACCCTCCGCGATCGTCCCGTTCTCGATGTCGCGCAAAATTCCGCCAACGGAAATCGCTGAAGCGGGTTCGCAGAAAACGCCCTCGGTTTCGGCGAGTAAACGCTGCGTGCTGAGGATCTCTTCATCCGTGAGGCTCGCCACGGCACCGCCCGATTCATTCACCGCGGCCCAGGCGAGATCCCAAGATTGCGGGCGCCCGATCCGGATCGCGGTCGCGACCGTTTCCGGGTCGTCGACCATTTTGCCGAGCACGAACGGCGCGGCTCCGGCGGCCTGGTAACCGAACATGCGCGGCCGTTGCGAACACACGGCAGGGCGCTCGTAGCGGCACGTATCCTCACAGAATGCGCAGGCGGCCGTCGCCGGGGATACGTTCGCGTATTCACTGAAGCCAACCCAGTACGCACTGATATTACCCGCGTTACCCACCGGGATCCCGTGGACGTCAGGCGCACGTCCAAGCGCGTCGACGATCTCGAAAGCCGCGGTTTTCTGTCCCTGCAAACGGTACGGATTGATCGAGTTCACGATCGTAACCGGGGCGGCCGAAGCCATTTCCTTGACGATGCGCATGCCGTCGTCGAAATTTCCCTTGATTTGTATGACCACGGCGCCTTCAATCATCGCCTGGGCGAGCTTGCCGAGCGCGATCTTGCCTTCCGGGATCAGTACGAATGCGCGGATCCCGGCGCGCGCAGCGTAAGCGGCAGCCGACGCGGACGTGTTGCCGGTCGAGGCACAGATGATCGCTTCGCTGCCCTCCGCCACCGCCTGGGTCACCGCCATCGTCATGCCCCGATCCTTGAACGAGCCGGTCGGGTTCTGACCTTCGAACTTGCCGTACAACTCGATGCCGCGGCCGATCTTCCGCTCGATGTTCTCCAGCCGGATCAGGGCGGTGTCACCCTCGACGAGACTGACGATACGGGTATCGTCGGCGACCGGAAGCCGATCGCGGTAACGTTCAATGATGCCCGTGTAGCGGTTGCCCTTGCTCATGCCAGTGGTTCCATGCGTATGCGCACGACGGGTTCGTCAACCTGTGCCAGCGCTTCGATTTCCGTGATCGCGTCATTCATAGCGCGTTCGACGACGAGGTGCGTGAGGATGATCACCGGGACGGAGCGTGCGCCGTCGTCCGGTTCCTGTTGCAGGATCGCCTCGATACTGATGCTGTGATCGCCGAGTATGCGCGCGACGTGGGCGAGGACGCCCGGTTCGTCCGCGACGCTGAGCCGCAGATAATAAGACGTTTCGATCGCCGCCATATCAAGGATCGGCGCGCTTGCCAGTGCGTTGGGCTGGAACGCAAGATGCGGCACGCGATTCTCGGGGTCTCCGGTCAGCGCGCGCACGACATCGACAATGTCGGCAACGACCGATGAAGCCGTTGGTTCGGCCCCGGCGCCGGCGCCGTAGTACAGCGTGGGTCCGGCGGCATCGGCGTTGATCATGACGGCGTTCATGACACCGTTTACGTTCGCGAGCATCTGGCGGTTCGGCAGCAGGGTCGGGTGTACGCGCAACTCGATACCATCGGCGCGTTGACGGGCGAGTCCGATGTGTTTGATGCGGTAGCCGAGTCGGCGCGCGTATTCGACATCCATGCGCGATACATGGCGAATCCCTTCGACGTAAACGTGTTCAAACTGCAGCGGGATACCGAACGCGATCGCTGCGAGTATCGTCAGCTTGTGCGCGGCATCAACCCCGTCGATATCGAACGAGGGATCCGCTTCCGCATAGCCGAGCGCCTGGGCTTCGGCAAGCACTTCAGCGAATTCGCGGCCTTCGTCGGCCATCGCGGTAAGAATGTAATTGCAGGTGCCGTTGATGATGCCGGCGATCCACTCCACCCGATTGCCCGACAAGGCCTCGCGCACGGCCTTGATGACCGGAATGCTGCCGGCAACCGCGGCTTCGAACGCCACCATCGTTCCCGCGCCGTGCGCGGTTTCGAATACCTCGTTGCCGTGCAGGGCGATCAACGCCTTGTTTGCGGTAACGACATGCTTGCCGCGTTCCAGCGCCGCGATCACGAGCGCTTTCGTCGGGTCCGTGCCACCGATCAATTCAACGATGACATCGATATCGTCACGCATGACGACGTCCATCGGGTCCGCGTACAAATCAATGCCGGCAACGTCGAACGGCCGCGCCTTGTTGATGTCACGCGCGCTGGCGGCGACGACCTCGATCGACCGGCCTGCGCGTCGGCTTATGACGTCCGCATTGCGCCTCAGTACGGTTACCGTACCGCCACCAACCGTGCCGAGCCCGAGTAAGCCGATCCTGACCGCGGGTAACGTGGACACCGCCGGCCGCTCAGACGCCGGTCGAATGGATATCGAGTCCACCGTCACGCAACATCTCCTTGATTCCCCGTACCGCCTGGCGTGTACGGTGCTGATTTTCGATCAGCGCGAAGCGAACGAATTCATCGCCATACTCGCCAAACCCGATCCCCGGCGACACCGCGACTTTTGCTTCACGCAGCAACAACTTCGTGAATTCGAGCGATTTCAGCTCGCGGAATCTCTCCGGCAGGCGCGCCCATACGAACATCGTCGCGCGCGGGCGCTCCACTTCCCAACCCGCTGCGTTGAGTCCATCGCACAGCACGTCGCGGCGATCCTGGTACAGTTGGCAGATTTCCCGAACACATTCCTGGGGACCTTCGAGCGCGGCAATTGCGGCAACCTGAATCGGCGTGAACGTGCCGTAATCCATGTACGACTTCAGGCGCCCGAGCGCTTTGACGAGGTCCGCGTTGCCGACCATGAACCCGACCCGCCAGCCGGGCATGTTGTAACTTTTTGACAGCGAGAAGAACTCCACCGCCACTTCCTTCGCGCCGGGCACCTGCATGATCGAGGGTGCCTTGTAACCGTCGAACACGAGATCGGCATAGGCGATGTCGTGGACCACATAGATATCGTGCTCGCGCGCGACCTCGATTACGCGTTCGAAAAAGTCGAGTTCGACACATTGCGCGGTCGGGTTGCTCGGAAAATTGAGCAACAGCATTTTCGGTTTCGGCCACGAGTTGCGGATGGCGGCATCGAGTTCCGCGAAAAAATCGATATCCGGTCCGATCGGCACGTGGCGGATATCCGCGCCCGCGATGACGAAACCGTACGGATGGATCGGGTAGGCGGGATTCGGCACGAGGACCCCGTCGCCGCGATCAATCGTCGCGAGCGCGAGGTGCGCGAGGCCCTCTTTCGATCCGATCGTGACGATCGCTTCGGTTTCGGGATCGATGTCAACGTTGTATCGATTGCCATACCAGCGCGAGATCGCGCGTCGCAGGCGCGGAATGCCGCGCGACACGGAGTAGCGATGCGTATCGCCGCGCTGTGCCACTTCGATCAACTTGTCGACGATATGCTTCGGCGTCGGCTGATCGGGATTACCCATGCCAAAATCGACGATGTCCTCGCCGCGGCGCCGCGCGTCGAGTTTCAGCTCGTTGACCTGATTGAATACGTACGGCGGTAACCGCTCGATACGCGGGAACTCTTTAATCAAAATGATTACACTACACAGGTTGAAGGAAACGGTCCCGAACCCCGGTGCTCGCAAGCGCCGGCGGTCCAAGGTGCAACGCACAAATATAGCACGTTCCAACGGTCAGATTAGCGCCCGACCGGCATGCCAGGTGAAATTTTATGAGCGACACGACCCTCGATAACGCGCGCCAGATGCTCCTCGATCCCGGCGGCATTGAACTTCGCGACATCGAACACCTCCTCGGCCAACTCTCGGGCCGGGCGGTCGACCTTGCGGACCTCTATTTCGAACACACCCGCAGCGAGTCATGGAGCCTCGAAGACGGGCTCGTGAAGGACGGCGCCCATGCGATCGACCAGGGCGTTGGTGTACGCGCCGTCAGCGGCGAAAAAACCGGGTTCGCGTACTGCGACGAACTCGCGATTCCGGCGCTCGAACAGGCCACCCAGGCGGTGCGCGCAATCGGCCGCCAGGGGCAGGATCGGCACGTGCGCGTCGTTCCGGCGTCGAATACGCCGGCGTTGTACGCGCCGACGGACCCGCTCGCGAGCATCCCGACGGAGGCGAAACTCGCGCTGTTGAAATCGCTCGACGAGCGCCTGCGGGCCGCCGATCCGCGGGTGCGTGAGGTAATGGTGAGCCTGACCGGGCGCTACTCCGAGGTGCTAATCGCGGCCTCGGACGGCACGCTGGCCGGTGACCAGCGGCCGCTCGTACGGCTGAACGTGAACGTTATCGTCGAACAGGACGGACGGCGCGAATCGGCGAGTTATGGCGGCGGCGGCCGCACCGGGTACGAGTGTTTCCTCACTGCCGGCAGCGCCGAGGCGATCGCCGACGAAGCGCTGCGCCAGGCGCTCGTCAACCTCGATGCGGAGAATGCGCCGGCCGGCGAAATGGTCGTTGTACTCGCGCCGGGGTGGCCGGGGATTCTGCTGCACGAGGCGATTGGTCACGGCCTCGAGGGTGATTTCAACCGCAAGGGCACGTCCGCGTTTTCCGGCCGCGTGGGTGAACGGGTCGCCACGAGCGGCTGTACCGTCGTCGACGACGCGACGCTCGCACAACGGCGCGGCTCATTGTCCGTCGACGACGAGGGTGTGGCCGGCCAGAACACGGTCCTGATCGAGAATGGCGTGCTGCGCGGCTACCTGCAGGACAAACACAACGCCGCTCTCATGAACGTCGCATCCACCGGCAACGGCCGGCGCCAGTCGTACTCTCATCGGCCGATGCCGCGCATGACGAACACGTACATGCTGCCGGGCGAAGCCGATCCGGAGGAAATCATCGCGAGCGTGGACAAGGGTCTGTATGCCGTCAGTTTCGGTGGCGGGCAGGTCGACATTACGAACGGCAAGTTCGTGTTCAGCGCGAGCGAAGCGTATTTGATCGAGAACGGACGCATTACCTCCCCCGTTAAAGGCGCAACGCTCGTCGGTGACGGCCCGGACGTGCTGACGCGGGTCAGCATGATCGGTAACGACCTCGGACTCGACAACGGCATTGGTACGTGCGGCAAGAACGGACAGTCGGTTCCGGTTGGAGTGGGTCAGCCGACATTGCGCATCGACGGCATTACGGTCGGCGGTACCGACGCGGGCTAATCCCGAGGCGTGTACGAAACCCGGCAACAAACGGGTTTCGGGCTGAATTCATTACCCCCGCCGCGCCCTGGCGGATGCTCTCGATGCGACGGCGCGGGGACGCCGGCTTGAAAACCGACCGGCGCCGGAACGTGGCACCCTGGCCAGCGTCGGGGCGCGCGAACGGTGGCGGAACGGCGTCAGAACCGTTCGAGGTCGGGAAATCGCAGGCGGCCCGCGTGCACATGCATTGCCCCGAGTTCCGCGCAGCGATGCAGCGTGGGTACGGCCTTGCCCGGGTTCAATAAACCCGCCGGATCGAACGCCGCCTTGAGTGCGTGGAACAAGCCGAGTTCACCCGCGGCAAACTGCACACACATCTGGTCGAGTTTCTCGACCCCGACCCCGTGTTCGCCCGTCACCGTGCCGCCGACTTCGACGCAGGTTTCGAGAATTTTCGCGCCGATCTTCTCCGCTGCCTCGAGTTGCCCGTCATCGTTCGCGTCGTAGGCAATGAGCGGATGCAGATTGCCGTCTCCGGCGTGAAACACATTCGCGACGGGCAAACCGTATTCGGCGGACAATTCCGCGATCCTCGCGAGCACATCGCCGAGGTGCCGGCGCGGGATCGTGCCGTCGATGCAGTAATAATCCGGTGCCACCCGACCCATTGCCGGAAACGCGGACTTGCGCCCGATCCAGAACCGCTGCCGCTCCGCTTCACTCTGCGAGGCGCGAATCTCGGTGGCCTGATGGCGGTAAAAAATCTCCGTCACGGACTCGATTTTCGCGTCGACCTCGCGCGCCGTACCGTCGAGTTCACACAACAGTATTGCTGCCGCTTCGCGCGGATAACCGGCATGGCAAAAATCCTCGGCCACGGCGATCGCGAGGTGGTCCATCATTTCGAGACCCGCGGGGATGATACCCGCGGCAATGACACCGGCAACGGCATCGGCAGCATCGCCGACGGTGGCAAACGCGCCGAGCAGGACACGCGCGGTGGGCGGCAAGGGCAGCAGTCGCACGGTGATCTGCATGATCACGCCGAGCAGGCCTTCCGACCCGTTCACGACCGCGAGCAAATCGTAGCCGGGGTTGTCGAGCGCCCCTTCGCCGAGGCGTAGCCATTCGCCTTCCGCCGTCAGAATTTCAACGGCGAGCACATTATTCACGGTGAGTCCGTATTTCAGACTGTGAACACCGCCGGAATTTTCCGCGACATTGCCACCGATCGAACAGGCGATCTGCGATGAAGGATCCGGTGCGTAATACAGGCCATGCGGCGCGGCGGCGGCGGAAATGGCGGCGTTGCGTACCCCCGGTTCGACCACGGCCGTGCAGTTATCCGGATCGATGGAAACGATGCGGTTGAATTTCGCGAGCGACAACAGACATGCTTCCGCCAGCGGCAACGCGCCGCCGGACAGACCGGTTCCGGCGCCGCGGGCGATCACGGGCACGGCATGCGCGGCGCAGGTTTTCACGACCGCCTCGACCTGAGCGCGCGTTTCCGGGAGTACGACGACGCGCGGCAGCTGCTGGTAGGCGGACAGGCCGTCGCATTCGTAAGGTCGCTTGGCTTCGTCTGTCAGCAGCAGCGATTGCGCCGGAAGGATTTCGGCAAGGTCGGTTTCAAGGGTCATGATACGTCTCCGATCAGACCAGTTGCCGGACCGCTCAGTTGAAATTCGCGTCCGAGGGGATTACGACAACCCCGTTCGGGGTGACGGTAAAGCGTTCCGCGTCGGCTTTCAGATCGGAGCCGATCTGCTCGTTGGGTGGAATCATGACACCGCGGTCGACAATGCAACGCTGCAGCTGCGCGCCCTCACCAACATGGACCCCGGAACTCAGAATGGCATCTTCGACCGTGGCGCCGTCGTCGATGTAGACGCGGTTGCCGAGCACGCTGCGGCTGACGCCGCCGCCCGCGATCACGGTGCCGCCGGCGACGATGGAATTAACGCAGATGCCCTCGTTGCACGAGCGCCCCGCGACCGTGCGGGCCGGCGGACGCTGCATCTGGTGCGTACGGATTGGCCAGTCGATCTGGTAGATGTCGAGCGGCGGTTCGAACTTCAGCAGATCCATGTTCGCATCGTAGTAATCGTCTACGCTCGCGAGCATACGCCAGTATTTGTCCTGCGACACGCGGCCATCGGCGCCACCGAAACGATAGGCGTTGATGCGTTCCGCCTCACCGAGGTGAGTCTGGATCATGTCGATGATCGTGCCGCCGTTCACTCCGGCCTTCTGCGCGCTCTCGAGCATCGACATGAGCGCGGATTTCCTGAAGATGAAAACTTCCATCGGTCCGTGGCCGCCCGAGGCGTCGGCCGCTTCGTCGAACGGTTCGATGGCGACGATCTTGTTTCCCCGCAGCTTCAGCGACGCCGACAGCTGCGCACCGTTCATTTTCGCGCGCTCGACCGTGCCGACCGTCACCGTGCTCTCGTGCTTCAAATGGAACGCGAGGATGGCAGCGTAGTCCATTCGGTATATCTGCTCACCGGACACGACGATCACATGCTCGGCCGGCGTGCGTTCGAGCAGGTAGGTGTTTTGCACCAGCGCGTCGGCGTAACCGCCGTAAGTGGTAATTCTGTCGACGATCGGCGGCGTCACCGGCATGACGAATTCGCCGAGATCGGCGTTGAAGATCGACCACCCGTCACGGATATGGTTGTGCAGCGACAACGCGTTGAACTGCGAGAACACCATTACCCGGCGCAATCCCGAGTGGAGGCAATTCGACAGCGCGAAATCGATCACACGGTAGCCGCCGGCGAACGGGATCGCGGCGACTGTGCGGCGCTCCGTCAGCGGCATTAACGGTTTCCCGTCGCCGGTGGCGAGAACGACGGTGAGAACGGAATTGAGGTTTGAAAATAGCATGAGATATTAAGCGTCGCGCATTATACGCACTATCGATGCGGTTGGAAGGCTCGAAACCGGACCGAACCAATATGGTGCGCCCGAATCCCGCGCGCGCTCCGCGACGGTGCGATCGCGGCTGGCAGAATGCCCGTGGAAATCGATATAATGACTTGTTTTTTAGGGATTTATGACGCTTCCCGCTAACTCGCCCGGAGAGAAAACCCACTACATCATGGCCGAAGAAATCCTCGTTAACGTCACGCCGCAGGAAACCCGGGTCGCTACAATCGAAAACGGCGTGCTGCAGGAGGTCGTGGTCGAACGCAGCCGCAACCGTGGACTCGTCGGCAACATCTACCTCGGCAAGATCAGCCGGGTACTGCCGGGCATGGGCGCGGCGTTTCTCGATATAGGGCTCGAACGAACGGGTTTTTTGCACGTCTCGGACATCGCGCGGCCCGAGCCCGGGGCTACGACCGAACCTTCGATCGAACAGCTCGTGCGTGAAGGGCAGCATCTGCTCGTGCAGGTTACGAAAGACCCGCTCGGCTCCAAGGGCGCCCGGCTGACGACGTTCCTGAGCATCCCGTCACGTTACCTCGTGCTCATGCCGCACTCGCGCACGATCGGCATCTCGCAACGGATCGAAAACGAGGAGGAACGCCAGCGTCTGCGGGATCTGCTGGCGCAAATCGAACCGGGACTGGACGCGCGCGACGACGAGAATGTTGACGGCACGGTGGAGCCGGCTGACGAGCAGCCCTCGCTGGTTGCTGCCGGCTATATCGCCCGGACGGCGGCCGAGGGTGCCAGCGAGACCGAACTGCGCGCGGATATGCGATTTCTCAAACGCCTTTGGACATCGATTTCCGAGCGCCTCGATTCGGCGCAGGCGCCGTCACTCATCTACGAGGACCTGCCGCTGGTATTCCGTACCTTGCGCGATCTGTCGGCGGCACGTGCCGAAAAAATCCGCATCGACTCGACGGAAACATTCGCGAAAGTCGTTGAATTCGCACAGCAGTTCACGCCCGAACTCGTGGCCCGTATCCAGCACTACCCGGGCGAACGTCCGATCCTGGATTTGTATTCTACGGAAGATGAAATCCTGCGCGGTCTGAGCCGCAAGGTCGATTTGAAGTCCGGCGGCCACCTCGTCATCGACCAGACCGAAGCGATGACGACGATTGACGTCAATACCGGCGGTTTCGTCGGCCATCGCAATCTGGAAGAAACGATCTTCAAGACGAACCTCGAGGCGACGCAGGCAATTGCACGACAACTGCGCCTGCGCAATCTCGGCGGCATCATCATTATCGATTTCATCGATATGCAAAATGAAGAACACCAGCGACAGGTGTTGCGCGCGCTGGAGAAAAGTGTCGAACGCGACCATTCGCGCATCGCCATCAGCGAGGTCACCTCGCTCGGACTCGTGCAGGTAACCCGCAAACGCACGCGTGAGAGCCTCGAGCACGTGCTGTGTGAATCGTGCCCCACGTGTGCCGGCCGCGGTTCGATCAAGTCGGCGGAAACCGTGTGTTATGAAATCTTCCGCGAGATACTCCGCGAAGCGCGGCAGTTCGACGCGAAAAAGCTGCTCGTCGTCGCATCCCAGGCCGTCGTCGATACCCTGCTTGATGTCGAATCCGACGGCGTCGTCGAGCTTGAAGAATTCATTGGCATCCCGATTCGGTTTCAGGTGGAAGCCGCCTATACGCAGGAGCAGTACGACGTTGTGTTGCTGTAGGGACCTCGCGTGCGCGCCCTAGGAGCACGTCTCACCGGCGCGTTGTGGACCTTATTTGCGGCAGTCGCCGTGTTCTTCGCGGTCGTGATCAGCATCGCCCGCCTCATGTTGCCGGAGATCGATCAGCAGCGCGAAGCTATCGCACAATGGCTGAGCGACTATATCGACCGGCCCGTGCAAATCGGCGGCGTAAGCGCCACGTGGCATGGATGGTCGCCAAATATTCGCGTCGCGGATCTCGTACTGATGGACGAGAGCGGCGCAGCGGAACTCGCGCGTTTCGAACACGCCACGATCGATATCGCGCTGTTTGAATCGATCGCGACGGTGTCGCTCGTCCCGCGGCGGCTCCTGGTGAGCGGCATGGAGGCAGCGTTCGAACGCGACGCGGACGGCAACATACGCATCGCCGGCATGCCGCCGGCGCGTTGGCCGGTCGCACAATGGGTGCTGCAACAGCGAAATTTCGCGCTCACGAATGCCGTCGTCAGCTACGTCGACGTCACGTCCGGCGGCCCCCCCATCGAATTTTCGAACGTTACGCTCACCGTCACGGGAGAGCGTGATGGACAACTGATCCAGGGTCGCCTGAGCCGCCGCGGTGCGTCGACCGAAAAGATCGAGTTCGCGCTCCGCGCGAACGGCGACCTGCTGGGTCCCGACTGGGCCGGCGATTTGTTCCTTGCGGTGAGCGACCTCGAGGTACGCTCCGCATTCTCACTCGCCGGCTGGCCGGCTGAACATATTCGCGACGGCACGATCCGCGCGCGGACGTGGAGTTCCTGGAATGCGGCACGCTTGTCACGGGCTGCCGTACGGGTTGAAGCGGTCGACATCGCAACCGACCACGACGGCGAAGTCGCGACGATCGACCGTATCGATGTCGCCGGCATGGCCGCTGTCACGGCCGATGGCTGGTGGTTCGACGGCGACGAGATGCAACTCGAGGTCGGCCGGCAACCCGCCCCGCCGGCCACCATCGCGCTGCGCCGTCGTAGCCGCGGCGACGGTGAATCATGGCTTGCGTTTCGCGCAAACAATATCAAACTCGATGGGCTGAGGCCGTTGGTGCCACGATTTGCACGACATATCGAACCAGCGGCCACCGCCACCCCGTCACTCGCGGATCTTCATCCGTCGGGAACCCTGCGCTCGCTCGTCGGCGGCTGGGCAGATGGCACGACCCCGCGCTATTACGTCGAGGCAGACCTCGAGGGTCTCGCAGTAGACGAAAGCAACCTGATGCCCGGGGTCAGCAATGTCGATTTTTCGATCCGCGCAAATGCGCGTGGCGGTGTGATCGAAACGAACCACACCGCCGGCGTCACCCTCACCGATCCGCAGCGGTTCGAGGAGCCGATCGAAATCCAGAAAATCGCCGGCGCCGTGAACTGGACTCTGCACGACGGGGTCCTGCGCGTCGCCACGGACGAGCTTGCGGTGCGGGCGCAAGGCATCGAATTTGTCAGTCGCGGCGCGATCGCGTTCGAACCGCAGGCCAGCCCCTATCTGAACCTCGTCACGCGGATCACGTCCGGGCCACTCGCCGCGGTGTCGGGACTTGTTCCGCCCGGCAAACTGCCGCCGCGCGGCGAGCGCTGGGTACGCAACGCTTTCAAGGCGGGCGAGTTCGACCCGAGCGATCTGCTTATTCGCGGCCGGCTCGCCGATTTCCCTTTCGACGACGGCGATGGTTCGTTCAAGGCGCGACTCGAGGTGCGCGACGTCGATCTGGAATACAGCACGAAGTGGCCGATGACGAATGCGCTCAGAGCGACGATCGAGGTGGAAAACCGCACGGTAAAAACGAACGTGCACGAGGGACTGATGTACAGCGCCGAACTCGGCGGGTCGACGATCGAGATGCCGGATCTGTTTTCGCGTAAACCCGTAGTGCGCGTGCAGGGCGCGATCCGGGTGACGGCCGACGAACTCGATCGCTTCATCGCCGAAAGTCCGCTCAAGAACACGAAGGCAACGCGCTTCCGCGACGTCGACATCGACGGTGATTTCGGCATGACCCTGGATATGAACCTCGGTATCTACCCCGGGGGAGAGAAAGATATCCTTGGTCTCGCGCAATTCGCGGGAAACCGCATCGATGCGCCGAAACAGAAACTCGTTCTCGACGACGTACACGGCGATATCAGTTTCACGCGCCAGGACTGGTACGGTGAAGGTCTGCGCGCCGTGTACGACGGCGATCCGGTTGGCGTGGTGCTGAACGGCGGCCTCGACGATCCGAACTACGACACGGAATTCCGTATGACGGGGACATCGAGCGCGCCGCAACTGTTGAAAATAATCGGAACCTACGCGCCCTATCTCGGCACGCTGCTCACTCGCGGCGGAACGCACGACAGCGTGGACGGTGAACTGCCGTGGAAAGTCGTCCTCAGCATTCCCGAGACCAATCCCGACGGTCCCACGGCGCCGCAACGGCTGACGATCGACTCGAGTCTCATCGGTCTCGAACTCGACCTGCCGTGGCCGTTCGGCAAATCGGCTGCCGAGAAAAAGCCGCTGGAGATCGTCTCCGAAACCTCAGCTGACGGACAGCGCACCATCCGGGTCGAATTCGGTTCGAATGTCGATATTGAATTCGCGCAAACGAAGCGCGCCGACGGCACGTTCGATACGCAGCGCGCGGAAATCGTGTTCGGCGAAAAAAATCCGGTATTCAGCGGCCGGCCGGGCCTGTCCGCGAGCGGCCGGATCGGACGGTTGCCAATTAACGAGTGGGCCGCGTTTGGACGTTCCGTCGCGAACACGATGGCGGGCGGCAAAAATTCGCTGCCGATGCAGTTCGACGTCCGAATCGACACGCTGGAAATACTCGGGCGAATCTATACCGACGCGGATCTTGCCGGGGTCAAGTCGGACGCCGACTGGCAGGTCAGCATCACGAGCCCGCAGCTTCAGGGCATGGTCACCGTGCCCCGCGATGACCCGGCCCGGCCCTTGCGCCTTGATTTTGAGCGCCTGTGGCTGACCGCAAAAACCGACGACCAAAGTACGAGCCGCATCGACCCGAAAACGATCCCGCCGCTCGAATTGACCGCGGAATCGCTGCGTTTCGGTGAAATTGACCTCGGCCAGGCAATACTCTCAACCTCGCGGCGCCCGGATGGACTAAAACTCGAACGGCTGCATTTCGAACAACCGGGATTCGAACTCGAGGGCAGCGGTGACTGGATACTCCAGGGCGACGCCCACCAGTCGCGCATCCATCTGAACGTGGACGGCGACACGCTTGCCGGACTGCTCGCGCGTTTCCAGTATGCGGTGGCGAATATCGACGGTGGCGCGACCGGGATGGAAATTGACGCCGCGTGGGACGGCATGCCATCGGAATTCGCGCTCGAGAAGCTGCAGGGCAGCTTCAGCCTCGAAGTGGATGAAGGCCGGTTTCTCGATATCGATCCTGGTGGCGGCCGCCTGTTTGGCCTGTTGAGCCTGCAGACATTACCGCGCCGGCTGTCGCTCGATTTCAACGACCTGTTCCGCAAGGGATTTGCGTTCGACCGCATCGAAGGCGCGTTCGAACTGGACCATGGCAACGCGTACACGAACAGTCTGCTCATGAATGGCCCTGCCGCGCGCATCGACATTTCCGGTCGCACCGGTCTCGCCGACCAGGATTACGACCAGCGAGTTACCGTGACACCGGCCCTGTCCGATTCGATTCCGGTTGCGGGCGCATTTTTCGGGCCCGCGGGCATCGGGGTTGGTGCGGTACTGTACCTCGGGCAGAAAATGTTCAAATCGATACCGGAACAGGTCGACAAGTTTCTCAGTCGCGAGTACTCGATCACGGGCGGCTGGTCGCAACCCGTGATCGAACGCATATGAACACGATGAACAAGTCCACGGATTCGCCAAGATGACGACACCCGCGTACGCGCTGCCGCGAGAGCTTCGTGATCACTGCGCCGATCCACACATCGTCGTCGCGATGTCAGGTGGCGTCGATTCGTCCGTTGCCGCGCTCCTGCTGAAACGGGCCGGCTACCGGGTGTCGGGCATCTTCATGAAGAACTGGAACGAACCGGACGACGATGGTCAGTGTCGCTGGGAAGCGGATGTTGCCGATGTCCTTGCCGTGTGCGAACCGCTGGATATCCCGGTGAACACGGTCGATCTCTCGAAAGCCTACTGGGACGAGGTGTTCGACTCGTTTGTGGCCGAGTACGCGGCCGGGCGCACGCCGAATCCCGATGTTTTGTGTAATCGGGAAATCAAGTTCAAGGCGTTTCTCGACCACGCCCGTGCGATGGGCGGCGATTTCATTGCCACCGGGCACTATGCGCGCAACCGCTTTCGCGCCGGCCGCGCCGAACTGCACAAGGGTACCGACGCCGGCAAGGATCAAACCTACTTCATGTATGCGATGGGTCAGAGCGCACTGCGCGGCAGCCTGTTTCCGGTAGGTGAACTCGACAAGCGTGACGTGCGCCGACTCGCCGAATCCGCGGGCCTGCCGACGCATGCCAAAAAAGACAGCACCGGGATCTGCTTCATCGGTGAGCAGCGCTTCCGTCAATTCATGCGGAATTACCTGCCGGCCCGCCCCGGCGACATCCGCACGACGGACGGGATCGTCATCGGCCGCCACGAAGGTGCCGCATACTACACACTGGGCCAGCGCGAAGGCCTCGGGATCGGAGGGGTACGGGGTGCCGCCGAGGGCCCGTGGTTCGTCGTGGGTAAGGATGTCGAGCGCAACGAACTGATTGCGGCCCAGGGACACGACCACCCTCTGCTGATGAGCGTGACGCTCGTCGCCCGGTCATTGAGTTGGCTCGGTGACGAAGCCCCCCGGGCACCGCTTCGGTGCACCGCGAAGACGCGCTATCGGCAGGCCGATCAAATCTGCACCGTCACGGCCTGCGATGACGACGCGGTGAGCGTCGAATTCGAACAGCCGCAGCGCGCGGTGACCCCCGGTCAGTCCGTCGTGTTCTACGCCGGGTCGCGGTGTCTCGGTGGCGGGGTCATCGAGAAAACGGGGCGCGAAAGAGCGGGAAATTCGCCCTGCCCGGACCCGTCCCGCTAGCGCGGATCGCGGTTTGTTTAGTCGCCAAAAAAAATTTTTTCTACAACCGAGCCGCGGAATTGCCGATAATACCCGGCTTTCCGATGGACCATCACGGAGTCACGATGAAAAACAGTTTTGATACGCGCACGAGCCTGGCAATTGGCAACACCGAATATGAAGTTTTCAGCGTCGAGCGGCTGGCCGACCGCTATCCGGTGGCGAAACTGCCATATGCACAGAAAATCCTGCTGGAAAATCTGCTGCGCCACGAAGACGGGATCAACGTGACGCGTGACGATATCGAGGCGCTCGCGAACTGGGACCCGCAGGCGGAACCGTCCCAGGAAATCGCGTTCACTCCCGCGCGCGTTCTGATGCAGGATTTCACCGGAGTTCCCGCGGTGGTCGACCTCGCGGCGATGCGCGACGCGATGCGCGCGCTCGGTGGCGATCCGGAGAAAATCAACCCGCTGTCGCCGGCCGAACTTGTCATCGACCATTCCGTGCAGGTCGATGTGTTCGGCAAGGCATCGGCGGCCGAAGACAACGCGAAGATCGAGTTCAACCGTAATCACGAGCGCTACAGCTTCCTGCGTTGGGGTCAGCAGGCGTTCTCGAATTTCAAGGTCGTGCCGCCGGACACCGGCATCGTCCACCAGGTGAACCTCGAGTACCTCGCGCGCACCGTGTTCTCCGCGGAAGTCGACGGAAAATTGCGGGCCTACCCTGATACCGTGGTCGGTACCGATTCGCACACGACGATGATCAACGGTATCGGCGTGCTCGGCTGGGGTGTCGGTGGTATCGAAGCCGAGGCCGCGATGCTCGGTCAGCCGATTACGATGCTGATCCCGCAGGTCGTCGGATTCCGGCTCACCGGTGAACTCCCAGAAGGCGCGACCGCGACGGACCTCGTTTTACGCGTGGTCGAGATGCTGCGCAAAAAAGGCGTTGTCGGCAAATTCGTCGAGTTCTACGGCCCGGGTCTCGACAAACTGCCGCTCGCGGACCGCGCGACGATTGCTAACATGGCGCCGGAATACGGTGCTACCTGCGGGATATTCCCGATTGATAACGAAACGGTCCGTTATCTCGAACTGTCAGGACGCGCGCCGGATCAGGTCGCACTCGTCAAACGCTACGCCGAGGAAACCGGCATGTGGCGCGACGCGAATACCCCGGAAGCGGTGTACTCCGACACGCTGGCGCTGGACATGGGCGAAGTCGAACCAAGCCTCGCCGGACCGAAACGACCGCAGGACCGCATCTCACTGAAAACCGCGAAGCAGGATTTCGCCGGCTTCCTCGCCGAAGCGACGAAAGACCGCACCGGCGGCGGCACCGCGACGATGAGCATGGGCGGTGACACCCACACCGTGACGGACGGCGCGGTTGTCATCGCGGCGATTACGTCGTGCACGAACACCTCGAATCCATATGTGATGATGGGCGCGGGCCTGCTCGCGAAGAAGGCGAACGAACTCGGACTGAAGTCGCAACCGTGGGTGAAGACGAGCCTCGCCCCGGGATCGATGGTCGTCACGGATTACCTGAAGAAGGCCGGGGTCACGGAACACCTCGACGCGCTCGGATTCCAGACCGTCGGCTACGGCTGCACCACCTGCATCGGTAACTCCGGTCCCTTGCCGCCGGCCGTCAGCGAGGCGATCAAGGACGGCGATTTGATTGCCTGCTCCGTACTGTCGGGCAACCGCAACTTTGAAGGCCGCGTCCACGCGGAAGTGAAGATGAACTTTCTCGCTTCGCCACCGCTCGTCGTTGCCTACGCGCTCGCGGGCACGATGAATATCGATATGTTCAACGACCCGATTGGCAAGGGAAGCAACGGTCAGGATGTTTATCTGCGTGACGTCTGGCCGAGCGCGAAGGAAGTTTCCGATGCGGTTAATTCGACAATCGATTCGAACATGTTCAAGGCGAGCTACGATAACGTGTTCACCGGTGATGCGCGCTGGGCCGGTATCAAAATCCCGGCCGCGAACCAGTTCGCCTGGGATGACACTTCGACGTATGTGAAGAACCCGCCCTACTTCGACGGTATGGATCTGAACCCCGAGGGGATCAAACCGATAGAGAACGCGCGCGTGCTTGCGTTGCTTGGCGATTCAATCACGACGGACCACATTTCGCCGGCAGGCAACATTACCGTTGACAGTCCGGCCGGGAAATACCTGGTCGAGAACGGCGTCGAGAAAAAGGATTTCAATTCCTACGGCTCACGTCGTGGTAATCACGAAGTGATGATGCGCGGGACGTTCGCGAACATCCGCCTGCGCAACCAGCTTGCGCCCGGCACCGAGGGCGGCTGGACCCGACACCAGCCTTCGGGCGAGGAAATGACGATTTACGATGCCGCGATGCGCTACCAGGCGGAAAACGTACCGCTCATCGTACTCGCCGGAAAGGAATACGGAACGGGATCGTCGCGCGACTGGGCGGCGAAGGGCACGCGTCTGCTCGGCGCGCGCGTCGTAATCGCGGAAAGCTTCGAGCGCATCCACCGCAGCAATCTCGTGGGTATGGGCGTTCTGCCGCTCGTGTACAACGACGGCGACTCCGCGGCCTCGCTTGGCCTCGACGGCACGGAATCGTACACCGTCGAAGGTCTCGCGAACGGCGCGAAGCGTGTTACGGTCGTTGCGGTAGCCAATGACGGCAGCGAAAAGCGCTTTGAATGTCGGGTTCGGGTGGATACACCGAAGGAGTGGGAATACTTCGAAAACGGCGGCATCCTGCAATACGTACTGCGGCAACTCGCCGCCTGATTGGCACCAGGACGCGCGATCACCGAGGGGGTGATCGCGCGATCGTTCCGGCATCGGATATGCAGCGGGACGATCACCGACGTCCGGCCTGTCAGATAAAGAATTACTGCCACTCGTCGATACTCTCCCGGAACGCCTTGCTATTCGATTCTCGGCGCGCCGGCAGTATTCTCACGGGATGCAGCGACAAACCTAACAATCAGGGGAAGTATCAGCATGTCATCTCACAGCATGGCGCAGGCGTTCACGAAAAATTTCCTGGGCCAGTCACCCACCTGGTACAAGCTCACAATCATCGGCTTCCTCGTTCTCAACCCGATCCTGGTAATCACAACGAGCCCGTTTTTCACCGGCTGGGTGTTGATCGGCGAGTTTATTTTTACGCTGGCGATGGCGCTGAAGTGCTACCCCCTGCAACCGGGCGGTCTGCTCGCCATCGAAGCGGTCGTCCTCGGCATGACAAGCCCCGAAGCCGTATATCACGAAACCGTGGCGAATTTCCCCGTCATCATGCTGCTCATGTTCATGGTGGCCGGTATCTATTTTCTGAAAGAACTGCTGCTGTTCGCGTTCACGAAAATATTGCTGAAGGTCCGCTCGAAAATCGTGTTGTCGCTGCTCTTTTGTTCGGTTTCAGCGTTCCTCTCGGCGTTTCTCGACGCCCTTACGGTAACCGCCGTCGTCATCACCGTCGCCGAAGGCTTCTACCTCGTCTATCACAAGATCGCCTCCGGCAAGACCTATGCCGATGATCATGATCACAGCGAAGACCGCCAGGTCGGCGAACTCGCGCGTGAGGATCTCGTCGAATTTCGCGGTTTCCTGCGTTCGCTCATGATGCATGCCGCCGTGGGTACGGCGCTCGGCGGCGTAATGACGCTCGTCGGCGAACCGCAGAATCTGCTGATCGCGAAAGTCGCGGGCTGGGAGTTCCTCGAATTTTTCTTGCGCGTTGCACCGGTATCAATCCCTGTGTTTTTCGTCGGCCTGCTAACGTGCGCCGCGGTCGAGAAAACGAAAACATTCGGCTTCGGCGCCCCGCTGCCGGAGAACGTCCGCATTATTCTCGTCGGTTTCGCGGCGAACCAGGCCGAGAACCGGACGAAGGAAGATGTCGCGAAACTCTGGGTCCAGGGAATCACGGCCGTGTTCCTGTGTCTGGCGCTCGGATTTCACCTCGCCGAAGTCGGCGTGATCGGTCTGACGGTCATCGTGCTCGCGACCGCGTTCAACGGGGTCGTCCAGGAACACCGGATCGGGCACGCATTCGAAGAAGCGCTGCCGTTTACCGCGCTACTCGTCGTGTTCTTCGGTATCGTCGCCGTGATTCACGAACAGCACCTGTTCACCCCGATCATTACCTGGGTGCTGCACCTGGACGGAAAACTCCAGACGAGCGCGTTCTATCTTGCGAACGGATTCCTGTCGATGATCAGCGACAATGTATTCGTCGCGACGGTGTACATAACGGAAGTCAAGAATGCGCTGGAAGCGAGCACGATCACGCGCGAACAATTTGACCTTCTCGCCGTCGCCATCAACACCGGCACGAATATCCCCTCGGTTGCCACACCGAACGGGCAGGCGGCGTTCCTGTTTCTGCTGACGTCAGCGCTCGCGCCGGTGATTCGACTGTCCTACGGACGGATGGTCTGGATGGCCTTGCCGTACACGATCATGATGACCCTCACCGGCCTCGCGGCAGTGTGGTTCCTGTTGCACTAGCGCGCGCTACGGTTGCGCGATGATTCGCGAGCATCGGTCCGGTTCAGGGTATGGCCGGGCGGGTCGCTTCGCGATACAGATCCGCGCACAGCACGCCATAACGTTCATCCGCCCGCTCGAAGTAATTCCAGTTGCGTTCGATCAACTCGTTGATCGACTGCGACGCCCGATTGAACTGCTCGAGCGCCTCCGGCGCACCGCTAAGCCGGACCGCATGGTTATAGGCGAATTCCCCGGAGCGGTAATAATCGTCGAACTCGCCCATGCCCTTCGCGTTCGCGGCCATGAAAAAGTAAGCGGCACACTCCGTATAGCTCGGCGGCTCCGCGTGCACCGCCAGCGCGACCGCGAGCAGACCGGCGCTCATGAGGCCGCGCGCCGCCATCGCCCGGCATACTGCCGGCATGCCGTGAACCGCGCGCGGGGTCGCACTCATGCGGCGGATCCGTTTTTCAGCTCGATCTCGACGAACACGAGTTCATCGTCGCCCGCATTGATCACGTTGTGCTCGACGCCCTCATCGCGAAAATAGGACACACCGGCTTTCAGCACCGCCTCCACGTTTCCGTCCGGCGTTTCAAGCAGCAAGGTACCGTTCGTCAGCGGACACACGACGTAATCGTGGCCATGCCGGTGCCAACCCGTCTGTGCACCCGGAGCGAATCGCCACTCCGTCACGATGACCCGTTCGTTGTCGATTTGTCTCGTCGCCACTGCGGCAGCACGCGTATCCGTCATCGCCAGTCTCCTCATTGCCTCGTTGGCGGCCGCGCGACCGGGCCGGCCGGGTTCGATATTAACGCAGCACCCTGCGCAGACGACGAAGGCCGCAAGCGCGGCCCTCGTCGTCTGCCCGAATGCGTGCTCAGGTGTCGACCGTGAACGACTGCTGCCACGAATTGCCTTTCGAATCGCTGACTTCAGCGCGCAGCTTGCCGCCACCTTCCGGACGGAAAAAGAAGCGGAAACTCGGATCAGCGCTGATCGAGAACCCGGTCTCGGCGGTCATGATGTGTTTGTCGTTGTAGTAGATTTTTACCGTTTCGACGTAATGCGCCGGACGGATCAGCTGGGTTTTCTGATCCTTTTGCATCCCGGTTACATTGGGATGACTCAGCATGAATTGCCCGACCAGCGTTTGATCGTCATTCGGTTTCCCCAGCGTGCGAAATTTCATCTCGCCGAGGGTTTCCATCGCGGCTGCGAAATCAGCGGCCAGCGGCGCAGAGCAGCCACCCTGGGCCTTGACGAAATTCGTGACCATGTGATGCTCGCCGTTGTTCAGGACGGCAATCGCGCGAACATTCGTGTACTGATCCACGCGCACACGCATCGCGAGGTCGGCACGCCCCATTTCCGGTGTCAGGTGGAAAATGCCCACGAGCGGTTGCGGGTTCTTGTCGACGAACATGTAAATCGTCTCGATATAGCGGGTCGCGGATTGCGGAAATGCCGCGGTGATGGAAACCGGCGTAACGGAAGCATCTTCGGCGCGATACGGTGTTTTCAGTTCGAAAACGCCGCTGTTTTCGATCAACTCGACGTCGGCGAAATACTTCGGCTTCAGGAATGAATCCCAGATACTGACTTCGGACTGCTTCGCGGTGACGTTTGCGGCGAATACGAGCAGCGCGGCGGAAATCGACAAACTGAAAACTCTCATAGCGTATCTCCCGGGTCGTGCCCCTGAGTTTATGACCACCCGAAAGGCTAAAGTATCCCTCAATGAGTGACTGCCGGTAGCAAATAGCAGGTATATTCCCGCCATAAATACCGGCGCCAGGCCGTACTGCGGTCGCCCTGGATGATACCCGCGGCGGGACTTAATTCAAGCGTAAACTCCTTGAAATCATGATGATTATTTCGAAGCATCGGTCTGTGGCCGTACGCGTGCCGCGGGCGGGAACGCGGCACGGCCCGCGGTTATGCCCGGGCGTACTCGTGCCGGGATTGCTCGCGGTACTGCTCGGTGGCTGCGACGGCGATACCCCGGGGCCGATACCGGCGACACAGCCCGAACCGGCGAGTGTCTCCGCGGCGTTGTCACCGGCACGCGACGACGCTGCCCCGACCCGCTACTTCTTTGATGTCCATGGGCATACGGCCGCGGAAATCACCGCCTTGTTGCGCCGCGCGCAAACGACGCACGATGCACTACCCGAAGCGGAGCAGGATGCCATCAAGATCGCGATTGTCCTGCACGGACCGGATGTCACATTTTTCGCCGCGGACAATTATTCGCGGTACCGCGAACTCGTGGATCTCGCCGCGGACCTCGACGCGCGGGGTTATGTAGATCTGAAGGCCTGCACGGTATCGGTCAACCGGCGCGGACTCGATGCGACCCGGTTCCCGCCTTTCATCGAATTTGTGCCTTACGGACCGGACGAAATCGACCGGCTCAAAGCACAGGGATACGTCCGGTTCTGAGCCGGCGCCTGAACAGGTGTGCGTAAATCCGGGACACCGTGGCTCCGGGACCGGTACCACTGTCTACACCCCATCCCCGTCCGTTCCCCTCGATTTGAGGGGAAGGGGACCCGGTCCATCAAGGCCGGTGTTGCATAATTTAGAGCACGTATTTTTGCGACCGCTTCTAGTCGAAGTGGCGATATCCGGTGTGGCTCACGGGTACGCGCCGGCCGTCGCGGCCAATAACCCGCACGCCCGGATCGCGGGTGATGCAACCGATCCGTGTCAACGGCACGTCGGATGCGAGTCGTAGCTGCGACAGCTTCGTCTCGACATCGAGCGGAACGCTGAAACACAGTTCGTAATCATCGCCACCCGTGAGCGCGAACTCACGCGCCCGCCCGCCCCCGACGAGCGCGACGAGTTCGGGCAGTAACGGGAGCTCGTCACTGACGACTTCGGCGCCGACGCCACTGCGCCGGGCCACATGGGCAACGTCCGCCAGCAATCCGTCGGAAACATCGATGCAACTGCTCGCAATACCGCGCAACTGCGCGCCGAGCGCCAGTCTCGGTTCGGGGTTCCAGTAACGCGCGAGAATGGCCTGCCGGGACGGGTCGTCGTCCCGCGAATCGAGCACATCCAGCGCCGCGCGCGCACTGCCGAGAGTGCCGGAAACATACAGCGCATCACCCGGCTGCGCACCGTCGCGGCGCAGCGCAGCGTTGCGCGGAACCGTACCGATAATGTTCCAGGTTATGCTGAGCGGACCTGACGTCGTATCACCACCCACAAGTACCGCACCGGCAGACCTGATCGCATCCGCGGTGCCGGCCGCGAAGCCCTGCAACCAGTCCGGGTCCGCCCGCGGCAGGGTCAGCGCAAGGCTCACCCAACGCGCGGTGGCGCCCATCGCCGCGATATCACTCAGGGCAGCGGCACACGATCGGCAGGCAATTGCGGCCGGCGCGGCGGCAACGGGGAAGTGGACGGATTCCACCTGTGTATCTGTCGTCACAACGATCTGTTCGCCGGGTGGAACATCGAGCACCGCGGCATCGTCACCGATACCGAGCGCGATACCGCGAATCTCTTCGTCGAGCGGTTTGAAGTAACGATCGATGAGGTCGAATTCGTTCATTACGACCACGGGCGACTGAACCGGCGAATCGCCGCCGTGCCGCGCCTACACGCTGAGGGGTGAATTGCCGTCGATTTCAAATTTGCGGGTCTCGTGCGCGACTTTGTCGAGTACCCCGTTGATATAGCGATGCGCATCCTCGGCGCCGAACATTTTCGCGAGTTCGACCGCTTCGTTGACGGCAACGCGCCACGGAATATGCAGACAGTGCACCAGCTCGTACGCGCCGAGCAGGAGCACAGCCCGTTCGACCGTATCAATGCGCGACCACTCACGGTCGAGCGCGGGCGAGATCAACGCGACGAGCGCGTCGTACTGTTGCGGTACCCGGCGCGTGAGTTCTGAAAAATAGTCGAGATCGACCTTGATCAATTCGCGGTCGGAGACAAATTCAGCAACGATATTCTCCGGATGTCCGCCGGCAATGAGCCACTGATAAATTGCCTGCACCGCCGCCCGGCGTGCACCAACGCGCCCCCGATGAGATCCGGCGCGCATAGCTAAAGCTGACGCATCAACGAAACCATCTCGATGGCAGCCGCGGCTGCTTCAGCGCCCTTGTTTCCTGCTTTCGTACCGGCCCGTTCCACTGCCTGTTCGATGGAATCGACGGTCAGTACGCCGAACAATACCGGAACCCCCGAATCCGTTGCGACCGCCGCCATGCCGCGCGTGCACGCGCCGGCGACGTGTTCGAAATGTGGCGTGCCGCCCCGGATTACCGCGCCGAGTCCGATGACTGCTTCGTATTTACCGCTGGCCGCAAGCTTCGCCGCAACGACCGGCATTTCGAACGCGCCCGGCACCTTGATCACGGTGACGTCGTCCTCGGCGACGCCGTGCCGCTTCAGCGTGTCGAGGCAACCGGCTTCAAGCTGGTCGACGATTAAGCTGTTGAAACGCCCGCACAACACCGCGAGTTTCGCGCTTTTCTCGAGGTAGCATTGGCCTTCGATCGTTTTCGTGCTCATGATTTCGCCTTCTCTATTTTACGTATTCCACGACTTCGAGACCGAACCCGGAAATTGCGTGGTACTTTCGCGGATTACTCATAACGAGCATTTTTCGCACGCCGACATCGGCGAGTATTTGCGCCCCGAGACCCACCTGCCGCCAGTCGCTCACCGTACGTTGCCGCTCGCTGCCGGCACCGGACGGCGTCTCGGCGCTTTCATCGGCGTAACGCGTCACCTGCTGCACGAGCTCGTCGCTGCTTATCTGATTGCTGAGGACCACGACGCCCCCGCTGTCCGCGTCCGCCACCCGCCGCAGCGCGTCGCGCAACGGCCAGCCGGCATCCGGCCGCACACTCGCGGTGAGATCTTCGAGTGGATTATGAATGTGCACACGCACGAGTGTCGGTTCATCCGCATTGACCTCACCGCGCACCATGGCGAAATGCACGTCGCGGTGCATGTCATCGCGATACGTGATCAATCTGAAATCACCGAACTCGGTCGGCAGCGTCGCTTCCGCGACCCGATTGACGGTTTTTTCGTTTTCGATCCGAAACCGGATCAGGTCCGCGATCGTGCCGATCTTGATCCCGAGTTCGTCGGCAATTATTTCCAGATCCGGCCGTCGCGCCATCGTACCGTCGTCTTTCAGAATTTCGACAATCACGGAAGCGGGTTCGAGACCCGCGAGTCGCGCGAGATCGCAACCGGCCTCGGTGTGTCCGGCGCGCGTCAGCACGCCGCCATTCTGCGCCATCAGGGGGAAAACGTGGCCCGGCTGTTTCAAATCCTGCGGCACCGCATCGGGCGCCACCGCGGCCTGGATCGTACGCGCCCGATCGGCCGCTGAAATCCCGGTCGTCACCCCGACGGCGGCCTCGATCGACACGGTAAAATTCGTCGCGTGTGAATACATCGTTTCCTGCACCATCAGCGGCAGATTGAGCTGGCGACAGCGCGACTCCGTCAGCGTCATGCAAATGAGTCCGCGACCATGCATCGCCATGAAATTCACGTCCTCTGCCGTGCAGTGGGATGCAGCGACGACGAAATCGCCTTCGTTCTCGCGATCTTCGTCATCCATCATGATGACCATGCGGCCGTCGCGCAGGTCCGCGATGATCTCTTCGATAGAATTCAATGCCATGGGTTTATTCGCCGTTCGTCGTTCAAATTATCGGATGGGCGCCGTGCGCCGGAATTCAGTTTTCCGTGAATCCGCTGCGCCGCAGGGTTTCCGCGGTGAGGCCCGTCCCGGCCGGGTTCGTATCATACGATGACAGCCGCTCGAGGTAGCGCGCGACGAGATCGATTTCGAGATTCACCGGGTCGCCACCGGCAAGCGAACCGAGGGTCGTTTCCTGCAGGGTATGAGGAATGATCATCAGTTCGAATGTCGTGCCGCTGACCGCGTTCACCGTGAGACTGACACCGTCCACGCTGACAGAACCTTTTTCCGCGAAATATTTCGCGAGTGCTTGCGGCGCATCTATGCGAAAACGTACGTAGCCATCGACGGCCGCACGTTCGACTACCCGCCCGACCCCATCGACGTGGCCACTGACGAGATGCCCCCCGAGCCGATCCGAAAGCCGCAACGCTTTCTCGAGATTGACCGCGGTGCCGACGCGCTTGCTGCCGAGCGTTGTCCGCTCGAGCGTTTCCGTCGACACGTCCACCGCGAAGCTGTCCGCGTCGAATTCGATTACGGTCAGGCACGGGCCGGACACAGCAATGCTGTCACCAAGCTTTACGTCGCCGAGATCGAGACCACCAGCGCTGATTTCGATCCGCGCGGAGTCCGCGCTTTTGTCGATTCGCGAGATTTTTCCCAGTGCCTGGATTATGCCGGTAAACATCGATTCACTATCAATTAACGACGCTATAGCGTCAAGTCAGCCGCGCGGCGCGAGCGTCAATCGCAGGTCACCGCCGAGATGTCGTACGTCGACGAATTCGAGTTCCCGCGCCTGTCCCAGCGTCGGGGGTGCGGGCAAGGCAAAAGCGCTTCGCGCATCGTCGCCGAGTATCTTCGGGGCGACGTAAGCGACGATCTCATCGGCGAAATCGCCGGCGATGAATGCGGCCGCGAGCGTCGGACCCGCTTCGACGAGCACCTCGTTGATATTACGCGCGGCCAGACGCTCGAGGATCACGGCGAGATCGAGTCCGGACCCGGCGCGCGGCACGCATTCGATTTCCGCGCCGGCTTCGCGCAATTCCGTCGCGGCTCCGTTGTCGGTGTTCGCGGTAAATACGAGCACTTCGCCCGGCGTTTCGAACAGCCTCAGCGGCGGCTGCACGCGCAACGCCGGGTCGAGGATTACCCGCAACGGTTGTACGCCGGCGATATCGAAGCGCTCGTCACGCACCGTCAGCGACGGATCGTCGGCGATGATCGTACCGCTGCCGGTTACGATGGCGCCGGCTTCGGCGCGCAGGCGCTGTACATCAGCACGTGCCGACGGCGAGGTTATCCACTGGCTTTCGCCCGACGGCAATGCCGTGCGCGCATCGAGACTCATGCCGAGTTTGACCGTCACGAACGGTACCCCGCCGCGCATGCGGCGAAAGAAACCGCGATTCAGCCGTTCCGCGGCCTGTGTCATTACCCCTGCGCGTACGTCGATCCCGGCGGCGACGAGCCGTGCCGCACCCCCCCCGTCCACGCGCGGATTCGGGTCCCCGATAGCGTAGACGACCCGCGCGATCCCGGCTTCGATCAATGCATCCGCACAGGGCGGCGTACGGCCGTGATGACAGCAGGGTTCGAGCGTGACATAGGCGGTGGCACCCCGCGGCTCGCCAGCCTTCGCGAGCGCATCGATTTCCGCATGCGGCATACCGGCCGCGTGATGATAGCCTTCGCCGATAATCCGCCCGTCTTTCACGAGTACGCAACCGACGCGCGGGTTCGGTTTCGCGGAATAGTAACCGCGCTCAGCGAGCTGCAGAGCGCGGGCCATGAATTCGAAATCGCGAACGTCCGGTGATACTGCGGCGGTAGTCACGAGCCGGCCCGCTTACTTGCCTTTCTTGCCGCGCTTTTCCGCCGGAAGCAGGTCGAGTTGTTGTTCGCGCAACGCCGGCGGCAGGTCGTTCTCGAGGCTTTCGATTTCCTCGAGGAACGCGCGCACGTCTTCGAAACTGCGGTACACGGACGCGAAACGCACGTAAGCAACCTGGTCGAGGCTGCGCAGTGCATCCATGACGAGTTCGCCGAGGCGTCGCGAATCGATTTCGCGTTCACCGCTCTCGCGAACCTTGCGCTTTACCTGGTTGATCGAGTCTTCGACGCGTTCCATTGCCACGGGACGCTTCTCGAGCGCTTTCAGAATGCCGCCGCGCAGCTTTTCGTCGTTGAACGGTTCGCGACGACCGTCGCTCTTGATAATGCGGGGCAGACTCAGTTCGGCCGTTTCGTAAGTCGTGAAGCGAGCCTTGCAGCCCTGGCATTCGCGACGCCTGCGGACCTGATCACCCTCGCCCAGCAGGCGGGAATCGATGACCCGGGTATCCGGATTTGCGCAGAACGGGCAGTGCATTTCGCGATCGTCGTTTCAGCGTGTCATTAACGAACGTAAACCGGGAATGCGGCACACAGTTCTTCGACTTTCGCCCGCGTGCGGGCGATGACGGCCTCATCCTCGACCGCGTTGAGCACATCGCACATCCAGCCGGTCAACTCACGCACTTCCGCCGTGCGGAAACCCCGTGTCGTGATCGCCGGCGTCCCGAGCCGGATCCCGCTCGTGACGAACGGCGACTGGGGATCGTTCGGTACCGCGTTCTTGTTCACGGTGATGTGCGCAGCACCGAGTGCCGCGTCGGCAGCTTTGCCGGTAATACCCTTGTCGACGAGATCGAGCAGGAACAAATGATTGTCCGTACCACCCGACACGACCTTGAACCCGTGTTCGATAAACGCCTCGGCCATCGTGCGTGCATTCTCGAGCACGTGCTCCTGGTAGGTCCTGAATTCAGGTTCCATCGCTTCCTTGAAAGCGACTGCCTTGGCCGCGATCACATGCATGAGCGGTCCGCCCTGAATACCGGGGAACACGCCGGAATTCACCTTCTTCTCGAGATCCGCGTTGTCGCGGCCGAGGATTAGTCCGCCACGCGGCCCGCGCAGCGTCTTGTGCGTCGTCGATGTTGTAACGTCCGCCAGCGCCACCGGGCTCGGATACAAACCGACCGCGACGAGACCCGCCACATGTGCCATATCCGAAACGAGATAGGCGCCGACCTCATCGGCGATTTCGCGAAATTTTGCCCAATCGACGATACGCGAATAGGCCGAGAATCCCGTCATGATCATTTTCGGTCGATGCTCGCGCGCGAGGCGCACGACGTCATCGTAGTCAATTTCGCCTGTTTTCGAGTCGAGTCCGTACTGCACCGCGTGGTAGGTTCGACCGGAAAAATTCACTTTCGCGCCGTGCGTCAGGTGGCCGCCGTCGGCGAGACTCATCCCGAGGATCGTGTCTCCGGCCTCGAGCATCGCGAGATAGACGGCGCCGTTCGCCTGCGATCCGGAATGCGGCTGGACGTTCGCAAAGTCCGCGCTGAACAGGGTTTTCGCCCGCTCGAGCGCCAGACGTTCAACCGTGTCGACATGTTCGCAGCCGCCGTAGTAGCGCTTGCCGGGATAGCCTTCCGCGTATTTGTTCGTCAGCACGGTCCCCGCGGCCTGCAAAACGCGCGGGCTCGCGTGGTTTTCCGATGCAATCAGTTCGATGTGGTTTTCCTGCCGCTGCGCCTCGGCACGCAGTGCGGCATCGAGATCCGGGTCAAAAGTCTCGATGCGCATGTCGTTCGCGAACATTTCGTGCGTTCTCCTGTGCAGATTAAGCTGCGGTGTTCCGCGCGGACCGCTGCGCGGCGGGTTATCGTGGTCTTGCCAGCCGATTCCGGCGCGCGTGGGGAGGGAACTCGGGCGCGCTGCCGGCGTCGCTGCGGGTCACCCGCAAGCAATCCGGCATTATCGCCAATAAGTGCGGCACACTCAACGAAAACCCGTTAATTTTTCAGGGTTTAGACGAAACCCGCTATGGCCGCGCGGATCCCGGGCAGCGCCTGAGGAGACGTCCCGACGCAGTGAAGATCGGGTACCTGCGGCCGCTAACACCGGGTATGGCCAGCATTGGAAATCACACCCCGCCTCCGGCACCCGCACAAACGGATATCGAGACGCGATTTCTTGCGGTCAACCAGGACAAGCTGCGACGCCTTTACGACAATCTGAGCCAGCGACAATGCGACTTTCTCGACGTGCTGCCGCTGCTGTTTCACGGCAATCAGCGCTCGCTGCCGGGTTACATTTCGCGCGAAACACCGAGCGGCGTGTGCGAATACGCGCCAGGGCGCCAGGCGCGCAAGGTCGCCGCGCGGATTTCCGCGAAATTCGACTCAACCCCGTTGTCCTCGCAACGACCGTTGATCAAGGGCCTGTATCTGATGGGCAGCCCCGGGACGATCGCGTTCTCGAAATCCAGCGACCTCGATATCTGGCTCGTCCACGATCCCGATCTCGATCAGGAACAGCGTCGCGCATTGACGGCAAAAGCGCAAAAAATCGAACGCTATGCCGCGAACCTCGATCTCGAGGTGCACTTCTTCATCTTTGACGCCCCGAGTTTCCGTGCCGGTACGAATCTGAATCTTTCCGCCGAAAGCAGCGGCAGTTCGCAGCACCACCTGCTGCTCGATGAGTTCTACCGCTCAGGCGTGTTGCTCGCGGGCCTGAAGCCGCTGTGGTGGTGTATCCCGCCGGCCGCGCAAAACGATTATGCCCGGGCCGTCTCCGAGACTTTCTCCGGTGACACCCGTTCGCTTGACGACTACGTGGATTTCGGTGACCTCGACCAGATCCCCGCCGATGAATTCTTCGGCGTCGCGCTGTGGCATTTGTACAAGAGCATCGAATCGCCGTACAAATCGCTGTTGAAACTGTTGCTCATGGAAACGTATGCGGCCGAATACCCGCAGGGACAGCTGCTCAGCCATCGTTACAAGGAAGCCGTGTACCGCGGTGATCTCAGCCTCAGCAATCTCGATCCCTACATCGCGATGTACAGGAAGGTCGAAGAGTACCTGTTGCAGGCACAGGATAAGGCAAGACTTGATCTGACACGACGCAGTTTCTACCTGAAGACAAACATTCCGTTCAGTCGACCCGGTGAGACGCGTATTCCAGACTGGCAGAAAGCCGCAATCGAGGAGCTGATTGAAGCCTGGGCGTGGGACAAGCACGCGCTGGTCCACCTCGATAACCGCAGTGACTGGAAGGTTCCGTCCGCGATCAAGGAACGCCGGGTGCTGATCAAGGCCCTCGGCCGCAGCTACGCCACGCTGTCGAAATTCGCTAAACAACACGCGAAAGACCAGCGCATTACGCAGACCGACCTGAACGTCCTCGGGCGTAAACTCTATGCCGCGTTCGAGCGTAAACCATCGAAAATCGACATCGTAACGCGCGGCATCTGCCCGAATCCGATTGAGTCCGAGATGTCGCTGATCGCTGCGTACAAGCAGGGCACTGACGTCGTCTGGTCACTGTTTCGCGGCGGGGTGTCGCCCGAGCAGGCGCGTGAGGCGAAACCGCTCGTGCGTGCCGGCGCACCGGCCGAGCTGCTTGCCTGGTGTCATTTCAACCATATTGTCGACAAGAGAACGAACTGGCGCATCTTCGACATCAAACAAAGCCTTACCGCTATCGACATCCGCAAAGTGCTCGAAGCGATCGAGGAATGTTATCCGAACGGCGACATCCTCGCGCACGAGAACGCAACGCTCGCCGTCGCACCCCGGCCGCTGCGTTCCCTGTTGATGATCAACGTTGGCGTGAACCCGTTGTCCGGCAGGATCAACAACAAAGGCGTACTGACGAGTAACCGCACGGACGCATTTCAGTTTGGCGGTCAGGGCATCAACCTCGTGCGCTCAGCAGACCTGCTGATGATGACGAGTTGGGAAGAAGTTTTCGTGTTTCATTTCGACGGGAACTTCGGTCTCGCCGAAGCGATGATGGAATATATTCAGTGGGGCACGCCGCTCGGTACTACGGATCTTCCGCCGCTGCAGGTGTGCTGTCTTTCGAAGGACTACTCGCAGGCCATCAAGCGCCGGGTGGAGGACTATGCAACGAGCCTGATCGAGTTGTTGTGCAGGCCGGAGCCCGAGCACGAACGCCAGCTGATCACCCAGTTCGAACAGCATTATTGCCGCGTTTTCGCGAAGAAAAATCGCCCGGCATTCGAGATGCACCGGGGGGTTGCGTCGCTCGTCAAAGCGCTGAGTACCCCGAGGGCCGTGAACAGCACCGTGACGATCGACGAAGGCTGCGGCGAGCTGGGGGCGTTGCGTCTTATTTTCGCGCAACAACGACCCGATGCAATCCAGCTGTATGTCTATGATCGCGGTAACAAAGCGGAAATCTTCGTGCTCGACGAATTCGGCGCACTGTTCACCACGGTCCAGGAATGCTTCCGGGTCGAAATGATCTTCGACCACTACGTCCAGTTCTTCCAGGCTTTGTTCAAGCACTATTTCCAGCGCGACGGCGCAAACCAGCCGCCGCAACTCGAAATGTATCGTCTGAAGTCGCGCGCGCCCGACGACTTCAAGGCAACGAAAATCTCCGCCACGATGCCGCGCGATGACAATTACCTGTCGGTACGCGTGTTCGTCGATATGCACAAGGGCGGCGCCCAGCAATTCACTATTTTCTGCGAAGACGAGGAATTTACTTCGGCCGAGCACGGGGGCAGGTTGTTTGTCGCGATCGCGGAATACGTTTTCGCCCGGCGCGGCAAGGCGGAAAAGTATCCTATTTTCATTACCGATCTCGAACTGTCGAACCGGTTCAGGCAACACCGTCAAATTGACACGCTGCAGACAATCCACGTACTGAATTACAAGAAACGCATCGAGTACGAGTTGACCCGTGCGCTCCACGTCGATGTGGCGGATACACCCCGGATACTGCGATCGCGATAAATTCGCCGGCGTGATGCCTGCGCGTGAGCGGCGGAATGCAGTAAAATGCCCGCTCGAATCACGCCACACCGACTTCGCAGAAAATGACAGACGCCGAGAGTTTTTTCCGCCGGGCTGAATCGCTGATCGATCGCCTGGAACAGTTCCTGCCCGCGCCCGCGCCCGTCGGCCTTGCCGAGGGGATCGCATGGCGATGGCGGAAAACGAATAATATCGGCCGCCTGCAGGAGATTACCCGGTTCAACCGGATCGCGCTCGACGATCTCCACCATATCGACCATCAGAAACAGGAGCTCGCACGCAATACGCGGCAGTTCCTGCGCGGACTCCCGGCCAATAACGCGTTGTTATGGGGCCCGCGGGGAACCGGGAAATCCTCGCTCGTAAAAGCGCTGTTGAACGAATACGCGAAAGACGGGCTCAAGCTGATCGAGGTTGAACGCCAGGATTTGACCGACCTGCCGGATATCGTCGAGCATCTCGACGGCAGCGACGGCAGGTATATCGTGTTTTGTGACGATCTGTCGTTTGACGAGCAGGACAGCACCTACCGCGCACTCAAGGTGGTGCTGGACGGTTCGGTTCTGAGTACCCCGGAGAACCTCATCATTTATGCGACATCGAATCGCCGCCATCTCGTTCCCGAGCGGCTGCGCGATAACCTCGACGCGAAACCGATCGACGGCGAAATCCACCAAAGCGAGGCCGTCGAGGAAAAGATATCGCTGTCCGAACGGTTCGGCCTGTGGCTGTCGTTTCACCCGTTCAACCAGGCCGCCTATCTCGAGATCGTCGACCACTGGCTGGCCGATCTCGGCGTACCCGCGGACGAGGACGCGCGCCGAGCGGCCCTGCAGTGGGCGATGCTGCATGGCTCCCGCAGCGGCCGGGCAGCCTACCAGTTCGCGAAAGACTGGGCCGGGCGCCGCGCGCTCTCGAACGGCTGATACGCGGAATTTATTATTTATGGTTACCCAGGAAATCCTTGATGTGCGCGCGAGCGCCGAGCGCCTGTTCGACATCGCGACGGTCGAACGTGCGGTCGACGCAATGGCGGCAGCCATAACCGCGAAGCTTCACGACAAGAACCCGCTGCTGCTAACCGTGATGACGGGCGGCATCGTGCCGGCGGCTATGCTGCTCCAGCGGCTCGATTTTCCGCTGCAGGTCGATTACATCCACGTGACCCGCTACGGCGATAAAACGAGCGGCGGCGATATCGACTGGGTGAGACCGCCACCCGATGTCGAAGGGCGCACCGTCCTGCTCGTGGACGATCTGCTGGACCACGGCCTGACGCTGCAGGCCGCCGTGGAACGCTGCCTCGAACACGGCGCGGCCGCGGTGCTCACGGCAGTTTTGTTCGTGAAGCAAATCGAGAATCGCCGCGGGCTTGCCACGACGGATTTCCATGCACTCGAAACGAGCGATCGTTATCTGTTCGGACTCGGCATGGATTACAAGCATTACTGGCGCAACGGACCCGGCGTGTTCGCCGTGCCCGAATGAATTCGCCCCTCGCAATTATCGGTGGCAGCGGGCTCGATAAGCTCGTCGCCCTGCGGGAAACCGCCCGAACTTCGCCGGCGACTCCCTATGGCGCGGTTTCAGCGCCGTTGATCCGCGGAAAGCTCGGCGACTCCGACGTCATATTCCTCGCCCGGCACGGCAGCGAACACACGATCCCGCCTCATCGGATCAATTACCGGGCAAACATCTGGGCGCTTGCGAACTGCGGTATCCGCGACGTCTTCGCGGTAACCGCGGTAGGCGGTATCGCACCGACGACACCACCGGGGCGCATCATCGTGCCGGATCAGCTTATCGACTACACGGCCGGCCGCGAGCACACGTTCTTCGACGGGATCGGGGCCCCGGTGGAGCATATTGATTTCAGCTACCCGTTCAGCGAACCACTACGCCAACGCCTGATTGACGCGGCCAAACGCGAGGGACTGGCGGTGGAACCGCAGGGCACATACGGCGCCACGCAGGGCCCGCGACTCGAAACCGGCGCGGAAATCGCGCGCCTCGCACGCGACGGTTGCACGCTCGTCGGTATGACCGGGATGCCGGAAGCCGCGCTCGCGCGCGAGGCCGGCCTGAACTACGCGAACTGCTCGCTCGTGGTGAACTGGGCAGCGGGGATTACGAAGGACATCATCAGCCTCGAGGAGATCGGCGCGCAACTCGACGTCGGTATGCGCGATGTCGTGCGCGTCCTCACGGCGGCCGCGGCAGCGCCCTAATCTTCCGCCTCGGGTTCGGTTTCTTCCGCTGCCCCGGGCAGCGGTTCCACGTGATACGGCGTCACCTGCACGATAAGCCCGAAGAAAGGGTTGTCGAAGTAATGCAGTTCCTTGAATTTCACTTTCCGTCGCTCGTTGATGCGCACCGGAGCGGCCTGTCCGTGATCGAGGAAATCCGCTTCGACATGCAGCAAGCGTCCCGTGCGCACGCGAACCGTCCCCTCGATGCGCGCGGGTTCCGGGGTCAGTGGCACCGCGCCCGTATCCACGGCCACATCCGCCGGCACCCGCGGATTGTCCGTTACATACACTGCACGGGATCCGAGCGCACCGCCGGGTTGGCGCCAGCCGACGTGCAGAACGGGGTCGTAAGCAGGGAGATCGCGCAGGCGTCGGTATATGCCGGCCATGATCAGGGCGCTGCGCGGTAACGCGTCGTAGGGCACCGGCCCCGGCCGCATGACTTCATTCGGACGCGGCGCCGGTGCCGCATCGGTTCCCGCGACGTCCGTCACGAGCGGCCGGGCGCCGCGAAAATCGGGCAGTATCGCCGGTGCCACGGCCTGTTCGGCCACGGACGGATCGGCATAACGGAATACGATTACCTCGACCTGGTACCAACGGTTCGCCGCGTGCGCGGGAGCCGTTGTCGCCAGCAGCGCCACCGCCACGAACAGGAGCGCGAGGGGAGTAAACGGCGTCGTGCGATGTCTCGGTTCAGGCGGCATGGGCGACGGACAGCAGATCCAGCAGTTTGTCGAGTTCGGCGAAACGCGCGGCAGCGTCCGCCAGTGGTTTGTTTACACGCAGTCGGCTCTGGCCATCCAGCCGGTAACTGGCATCCCGCTGGATCAAATTGATGATCACCATTGGATCGATGTTCGGTTGAGCGGTGAAATCGATGCGGCCACCTTTGCTGCCAAGGTCTATGCGTTTGATGCCCAGTGCCTGCGCGCGCAGTTTCACGGATGTTACACGAAAAAGATTCTCTACGGGTTCGGTGTAGAGACCAAAGCGGTCGATGATTTCCTCGCGCAATTCCGTCAATTCCAGGTCGTTGGCGGCGCTGGCGATCCGCTTGTAAAGGATCAGGCGCGTATGTACGTCCGGGAGATAGTCCTCGGGGAACAGCGCCGGTATATGCAACAGGACCTCCGTACCGCGATCCGTTGGTCCGTCCAGCATCGGCTGGCGCCCCGATTTCAACGCCGCGACAGCGCGGTTCAGCATGTCGTTGTAGAGACCGAAACCAATTTCCTGGATCTGACCGCTCTGTTCCTCGCCGAGAATTTCGCCGGCGCCGCGGATCTCCATATCGTGCGTCGCAAGTGTAAAACCCACGCCGAGATCCTCGAGCGATTCGATCGCCTCGAGGCGCTTGACGGCATCCGCACTCATCGATTTGCGATGCGGCACGATCAGGTAGGCATATGCACGATGGTGCGATCGGCCAACCCGTCCGCGCAACTGGTACAACTGTGCGAGTCCGAACTTGTCGGCACGATTGATGATGATCGTATTGGCGTTCGGAATGTCGATTCCCGTTTCGATGATCGTGGTACACACGAGGATATTGCAGCGTCGATGGTAGAAATCGAGCATGACGTTTTCGAGATCCTTCTCGCGCATCTGTCCGTGGGCGAATTTGACTCTGGCCTGGGGCACGAGCCCGGCGATTTTCTTCGCCGTCTGCGAAATAGTGTCGACATCGTTGTGCACGAAATAAACCTGCCCGCCGCGACTGATCTCACGCAGCAAAGCCTCCGCGACGAGGGCATCGGACCACTCCCTAAGAAACGTCTTGATCGCGAGCCGTTTCGAAGGCGGTGTTGCGATAATCGACAGTTCGCGCGTTCCTGACAGTGCGAGGTTCAGGGTTCGCGGGATCGGCGTTGCCGTCATCGTGAGGATATCCACGTCCGTGCGGATCGCCTTGAGCTTCTCCTTTTGCCGCACGCCGAAGCGGTGTTCCTCGTCGATTATCAACAGCCCAAGGTCCTTGAATACAACATCGCTGCCGAGAATCTTGTGGGTACCAATCACGATATCGACTGTGCCGGACTTCAATCCCGCCAGCGCCGCGCGCGTTTCCTTCGTATCGCGAAATCGCGACAGTTGTTCAACCCGCACCGGCCAGTTCGCGAAACGATCAAGAAATGTCTGGTAATGCTGCTGCGCGAGCAAGGTGGTCGGGACGAGCACCGCGACCTGGTGACCGTCGTTCACGGCAACAAAAGCGGCGCGCATCGCCACCTCCGTTTTGCCGAAACCGACATCGCCGCAGATCAGGCGATCCATCGGTTTCTCGCTTTGCATCTCCTCGATCACGGCTTCGATTGCCGCCTGCTGATCGGGCGTTTCCTCGAACGGAAAATCCTGTGCGAACGTGTTGTATGCATCGCGATCGAGCCTGAACTTGAGCCCAAGCCGCGCTTCGCGACGCGCCTGTACATCGAGCAGTTCGACGGCGACGTCGTAGATACGCTCCGTCGCCCGCTTTTTCGCTTTCTCCCACTGGCCGCTGCCGAGTTTATGCAGCGGCGCGTGCGCCGGGTCGATCCCGGAATAACGGCTGATCAGGTTGAGATTCGCGACCGGCACATACAGCTTGTCGCCGTCGGCATATTCGAGCTTGATGAATTCGTTCTCGACCCCGCCGACGGTTAACGCCTCGAGACCGAGATAACGCCCGATACCGTGATCCTCGTGGACGACGGGCGCACCCGGTTGCAGTTCGGCCAGGTTGCGGATAATCGCATCCTTGTCGACGTCCGAACGACGCCGGCGACGGCGCTGCGACGCGCGCTCGCCGAACAGTTGCGATTCCGCGATCAGGCACAAGCGCGGTTCGCTCAGTTCTACCCCGGCGTAGAGCGGGGCAACGGCGATTCCGATCTTCGCGTCGCCGGCCAGAAACTGTCCCCAACTCGCATAAGACGTGGGTTTGATGCGGTGGGTGCGAAACAATTCGAGCATCGTCTCGCGACGCCCGTTCGACTCGGCGACGAACAGCACGCGACCGGAAAAACTCTCCAGAAACTCGTGGACCTGCCGGAACGGTTCCGCGGCGCGGCCGTCGATCGGCAGTTTGACCGGGGTCCGGGCATCGAAACGGCAGACCGCGGGATCGTCGACTAGGTCGAGCCCGGAGACGTGCACCTCGGGGTGCTCCGCGATCCTGGCGTTGATGTCCTCGAAGGGCAGGAATATTTTTTCCGGCGGGAGAATCGGACGTTCGGTGTCGTAACGGAGCTGTTCATAGCGCGCCGCGACGGACGTCATGAAAGATTCCGCGCCGGCTTCGACCTCCTCATCGACGACAAACAGCGCGCCCGAGGGCAGGTAGTCGAACAGCGTATCGAGCCCGTCGAAAAACAGCGGCAGATAGTATTCGATACCCGCCGGGGCGAGACCTTCCGAGATATCCTTGTACACCGGACTCGTCGTCGGCAGCCCGTCGAAAGCGAGGCGCCAGTTACGCTTGAAGCGCGCAATCGCCTCGGCATTCAGTGGCGTTTCACGTGCCGGCATGAGGCTCAGGGCGGCTACCGTATCGAGCGAACGCTGGGTCTCGGCATCGAACAGGCGCAGGGTTTCGATTTCCTCATCGAACAGGTCGATGCGAAACGGTTGTTCCGCACCCATGGCAAAGATGTCGATCAGCGAACCGCGCACGGCGAAATCACCGTGGTCCATCACCTGCGATACATGGCGGTAACCGGCTTCGATGAGGCGCAGCTGCAGCGCATCGCGATCGAGCCGATCGCCGACTTTCAGCTCGAACGCCTGTCCCGCGAGCCAGGCGCGCGGGACGACCCGATGCATCAATGTGGCAACGGACACGATCAGGACGCCGCGCTTCAGATCCGGTAACGCGCTCAGGGTCGCAATACGATCGGAGATGATGTCCTGATACGGACTGAATTGATCGTAGGGCAGGATCTCCCAGTCGGGCAGGTGATAATTTGGCACTTCGTCGGCGAAGTACGGGATCTCGTCCCCGAGTTGCAGCGCGGCGCTCGTGTCGCCGGTAACCACGACGACGAGGCCGTCATGACGTTTTACCGCTTCGGCGATTGCAAGCGATTTACTCGCACCGAACAACCGCGTCCACAGAACGCGTTCGCCGGTTGCGGGTAACGGGGGGTTCAGCGCTGAATACTGCGCCGGGTCTTCATGACTGCTCATTAATCGCGGAGATGTCTTCATCGGTGGTGAATACGAGGCGAACGCTGCAACGTTGCGCGGTTCGTGTTGCTTATGGTTCGTCGGGTACGCCGGCAAGTTCCGCGATGATCGCTTCGACGGCGGCAGCCGGATCCGCCGCCTGGGTCACGGGCCTGCCGACGACGAGGTAATCCGCGCCGGCCGCGCGGGCCGCGGCCGGGGTCGCGACGCGTTTCTGATCGTCTGTCGATGCCGAGGCCGGTCGCACGCCCGGCGTGACGGTAACGAAGTTCGAACCGCAGGCGGCGCGAATCGCCACGAGCTCCCGCGGTGAAGAAACGACGCCGTCCATGCCGCTGTTTTGCGCGAGTCGCGCAAGGCGGACGACAAGTTCTTCGGCTCCCATGTCGAAGCCGATTTCGCGTACCGCCGTGTCGTCCATACTCGTCAAAACGGTGACCGCAATCAGCAGCGGCGACCCGGGGTGCTTTGCGAGGCGTTCCGCCGCCGCCTCCATCATCGCGCGACCGCCGCTCGCATGAACGTTGACCATCCAGCATCCGAGATCGGCCGCGGCCGCGCAGGCTGCCGCAACGGTATTCGGAATATCGTGGAATTTCAGATCCAGGAATACGTCGAATCCGTCGCGCACGAGGCGTTGCACGATAGGCGGCCCGCACCGTGTAAACAATTCCTTGCCCACCTTCACACGGCAACGCGCGGGATCGAGCGCCGCGACCATCGCCAGCGCCTGCTGTTCGTCGGGAAAATCCAGCGCCACGATCAATGGCCGGTCCATGCTCTCGCTCATACGTGTTCTGCCCTACTCACCTTCGATGCCCTGAATCGGCTTAATCGTGCTCCATGACTTGCAACTCGGGCATTGCCAGTGGAGTTGTCGCGCGGAAAAGCCGCACGTCGCACACTGGTAGCTCAGTCGATTCTCGACGAGACGCCGCGTGGTTTCCTTCAGCAGCGCGAGATCTTCGCGCGTTTCCCCGTCGGCATCGACGAGCGCGTATTCGATCAGGCGATCGATCCCCCTGATCGTTGGTCGCGTTCTCAATTCATTGACGATATGGTTCTTCGCCGCTTCGAGGCCGCGCCGCTCGGCGGTCAACTCCGCGAGCACGAGAACGGGTGTGATGCCGGTGTGCAGTTCGGACAGCGTTTCGAGATAGCCGGCGAGGTCGTCGAGCCGACCGATCGCGCTGTAACACGTGACGAGGCGTGGAATCGCTTCCGGCAGAAAATCGATATCCTGATGTTCAACCCGGCGCAGTTGCTTGATAGCGGCCGTGTAGTCGTGGTTCGCCACGTGCACGTCAGCGGCCAACAGCCGCGCGCGCACGCACTTGCGATCCTCCTTGAGCGCGCGATCGAGCAATCGTAACGCGCCACCGGGATCGTGCTTCTCTGTCGCGAGAATCGCCTTTTCGCAGTAGAAATGCGCACGCACCGTACGCATGTCCTCGCCCGTAATTCGCTCGAGCCGTCGGATATGGTCGAGCGCCTCGTCCCAGTCCTGTTCCTGTTGATAGATATCGACGAGGTGGCGCAGCACCTGGCGTTCGTGCAGGCCCATCTGGGACAGTTCCTTGAACAGGCTCTCGGCCCGATCGAGTAAACCCGATCGCATGTAGTCGAGCCCGAGTTCAAGCAGTGCCAGTCCGCGCTGTTCGCGATCCAGCGCCGGTCGCGCGATCAGATTCTGGTGGATGCGGATCGCCCTGTCCACTTCGCCGCGGCGCCGAAACAGGTTGCCCAATGCGAGGTGTGTTTCGACCGTATCGCTGTCTACCTCGAGAACTTTTACGAATACCTCGATCGCCTTGTCCGGTCGATCATTGAGCAGATAGTTCAGTCCCTTGAAGTAATCCTGCGACAGACCGCTCGTCGCGTTGCCAGGATCCGGCTTTGTCGATTTTCTGCCGTAATACCACCCGGACAGGGCGGCAACGGGCAACAGGATGACAACGAGACCGAACAGGTATTCAGGGGACATCGCTGATGGGTATGGCCCGCAGGTTCACGATTTCCTTCGCCGCGAGTTCGTGCTTCCGGTTCAAACGCCGGATTTCGTGCTGGAGACGGAATATCCGGTTGGCCATCACGAGCAGGCCGAGCACGGCCCCGATCGAAAACGACACGACGACCACCCATGACAGCGGGATTTCAGCCGTTCGCACGTAGAAATCCAGGGTAACGGGGCCGTCATTCTTGATGTGAAACGCGAGTCCGAAAAAGACGACCAAAAGTGCAAAGACAATCTGGATCACGCGGGTCATGAGTGTTCTCCAATCATTCGTTCAAAAATCCGCCCCGACCGAATGGCCGATTGGTGTCTGCGGTTCGAATGCATTCTTGCCGTATCGTTTCGCGGCCGCAAGCACGGCGCCTGGCGGACGCCGAAAAGCCGGGTTTGGGCGCCCGATCCGGGCCTGCGCTGAACATGAGGGTAATCCGGTCGGCGGGGTCCCGCCGCGATCGGCACACCGGGCCGGTCATTTTGCCGCGTCGCGCCCGAGTCCGGGGGCAATGCCGGCTCGCCCAACGGCTAAATCAGCTCAATCAAGCGCGCCTTGATCACGATCGGCCGGCGATTCATTCGCCTCCTGGGGTTCGTAGCGCAATGATTCTTCCGAATTCACCCGCTCGCGCAATTCCTTGCCGGGTTTGAAATGCGGGACATGCTTTGCCGGCAGCGAGACAGGATCTCCCGATTTCGGGTTTCTGCCGACGCGCGGCGGCCGGTAGTGCAGCGAAAAACTGCCGAATCCGCGGATTTCGATCCGCTCACCACTGGCGAGAGTCTGGGCCATATGTTCGAGCATGGTCTTGACCGCGAGTTCGACATCACGGTATCCGAGCTGGGTCTGCTTTCTGACCAGCGCTTCAATCAACTCTGACTTGGTCATTATTATTCTCGAACATCAAGAATGTTGTATCCCCGACGCGGCCGCTTTCGCGGCCGCGCACCACTCTCTCTGCGCTACTGGCCGTCCAGTTGTTCTTTCAGCAGGTCGCCAAGCTTCGTTGTCGCCGTGACTTCGTTGTCCGCCGTGTATTCCTGCAGGACCGCGGCTTCGTCTTCGCTTTCTTTCGCCTTGATCGACAGGTTGATAACCCGTCGTTTGCGATCAACGCCTACGATCATGGCTTCGACTTCATCGCCTTCCTTCAGCACCTTGCGTGCATCGTCCACCTGGTCGCGGGAAATTTCCGAAGCCCGCATGATGCCCTCGACGCCGTCCATGAGTTCGATTGTCGCGGCGCGCGCGTCGATTTCGACGATGGTGCCCTTGACGATCGTACCCTTGCCATTTTCGGCGACGTAAGACGAGAACGGATCCTGTGCGAGTTGTTTCACCCCGAGCGAAATACGCTCGCGTTCCGCATCCACGGCCAGCACGACGGTTTCGAGTTCGTCGCCCTTCTTGTAGTTGCGTACGGCATCTTCGCCCGGAATGTCCCAGGACAGGTCGGACAGATGCACGAGTCCGTCGATGCCGCCGTCGAGACCAATGAAGATCCCGAAGTCGGTGATTGATTTGATGGTTCCGGATACGCGGTCGCCCTTGTTACGCGTCGCCGCGAACTCTTCCCACGGGTTCGATGCGCACTGCTTCATGCCGAGCGAGATCCGGCGGCGCTCCTCGTCGATGTCGAGCACCATTACCTCGACTTCCTGACCGAGATGCACGACTTTCGACGGATGTACGTTCTTGTTCGTCCAGTCCATTTCGGAGACGTGAACGAGACCTTCCACCCCTTCCTCGATTTCCGCAAAGCAGCCGTAATCGGCGATGTTCGTGACTTTACCGAACAGACGTGAATTTTCCGGGTAACGGCGTGCGATATCGACCCACGGATCCTCGCCGAGCTGTTTCAGACCGAGCGAGACGCGGGTGCGTTCGCGGTCAAACTTCAGCACTTTGACTTCGATTTCATCGCCGATGTTCACAACTTCCGACGGATGCTTCACGCGGCGCCAGGCCATGTCCGTGATGTGCAGCAGACCGTCGATGCCGCCGAGATCGATGAACGCGCCGTAATCGGTCAGGTTCTTGACGAGACCCTTGATTGTCACGCCTTCGGTCAGGTTGTTCAGCAGTTCATCGCGCTCGGCGCTGTTTTCGATTTCGACGACTGCGCGTCTCGAGACGACGACGTTGTTACGACGCCGGTCGACCTTGATGACCTTGAATTCGAGTGGCTTGCCTTCGAGATAGCTCGTATCGCGAACCGGGCGGACATCGACGAGGGAGCCCGGCAGAAACGCGCGAATCGAACTGATGTCGACCGTGAACCCGCCCTTGACCTTGTCGCTGATCACGCCCGTGATATTGACGTTGTCTTCGCAGGCTTTTTCGAGTTCGTCCCAGGCGCGGGCCCGCTTCGCCTTTTCGCGCGACAGGCGGGTCTCGCCGTAACCGTCTTCTACCGCATCGAGGGCGACGTCGACCTCGTCACCAACGGCAACTTCGAGCGTGCCGTCCGGTAGTCTGAACTGGTCGCAAGGTATGACACCTTCCGATTTAAGGCCGGCGTTGACAACGACAAAGTCGCCGCGGATTTCCATGACCGTACCGACGACGATGGTGCCAGGCCGCATCTTTTGCTCGACTTGGCTCTGCTCAAATAATTCTGCGAAACTCTCCGACATGTTTTGTGTGTGATCCGGTGGCGGCTCGGAACCGAAGTCTTTAATAACGACCGGGGACGGGCGGGCCACATTGTTATGAATAATTAATCTTTGCGGCCGTCGAGAATCGTCTCAAACGAGGCCACGTTCTTTTGCCAGTGCCTTTACAGAGTCCTCAACGGCGACGATATCGAGCGCGGTGGTATCGAGGATGATCGCATCAAACGCTGGTTGCAGCGGGGACAGCTGACGCTGCTGATCTCGACGATCACGCTCAGCTATGTCCTCCGAAAGCCGCGCGAGGTTAACATCAATTCCTTTTTGCTTCAACTGCTTATAGCGCCTTTGCGCGCGCTCGGCGGGACTCGCCGTGAGGAATATTTTGAGTTCGGCGTGCGGGAAAACAACGGTCCCCATGTCGCGGCCGTCCGCGACCAGGCCCGGGGGCTGACGGAAATCGCGCTGCCGCGACAGCAACGCGGCCCGCACGGCCGGTACCACCGCCACCCGTGAAGCAGCACCGCCGGCGGCTTCCGAGCGGATCTCGTCGGTGACATCACGGCCGTTCAGCATCACCTGCACTTCGCCGTTGGCGACGACGAATTCGACCGGCAGATCGGCCGCGATCGCGGCCAGTCCGGCCTCGTCGTCGAGCGCGATGTCGCGCACGGCGGCGTAATGCCCCACCACGCGATACAGCGCGCCACTGTCGAGCAGGTGCCAGCCGGCCCACGCCGTCAGGCGCATCGCCAGCGTACCTTTGCCGGTGCCGCTCGGCCCGTCGATCGTGATCACCGGGGGATTCACGGGGCGGCCGCTATATCCATGCCGGCGCGGCGCGCGGTGGCGACAAATCCCGGGAACGACGTGGCGATTGCGGTGCAGCCCGTCAATTCAATCGGCGCGGTGGCACACAGACCGGCCACCGCGAACGCCATCGCGATGCGGTGGTCACCGCGGCTGTCGATGGCGCCGCCACCGAGCGCTCCGGGACGCCCTGCGATCACGATTCCGTCATCGAGTGCCGTGGCTTCAACCCCGAGTTCGTGCAAACCACTCGCCATAACGTCGATACGGTCGCTCTCCTTGTGCCGGAGTTCATCGGCCTGGCCGAGGCGTGTCGTGCCTTCGGCGTTCGCGGCGGCAATGAACAGGGCCGGGAATTCATCGATCGCGCTCGGCACGAGCGCGGCCGGGATATCCACGCCATGCAGCCGGCGCCCGCGGACAACGATATCGGCGACCGGTTCCGCGCCGGCGGTGCGCTCGGCCACCAGTTCGATATCGGCACCCATGAGCCGCAAAATGTCGATCACGCCGGTACGGGTCGGGTTCATTCCGATGTTTTCGAGCCGCAGCGAAGCGCCTTCGCTCATCGCCGCGCCGACGAGAAAGAAAGCCGCGGACGATATATCGCCGGGCACGGAAATACGGGTTCCCGCGAGGGTCTGGCCCCCGCGCAGGCTGATCGTGTGCCCCTGAACGTCAACGTGAACGCCGAATCCGCGCAGCATGCGCTCGGTATGATCGCGACTTGGCAGGCGTTCGACGACGTGCGTTTCCCCCGACGCGTTGAGCCCGGCAAGCAGAATCGCGGATTTCACCTGCGCGCTCGCCACCGGCAGCTCGTAACGAATGCCGTGCAGCGGGGCCCGCGACCGGATCCGCAGCGGCGGCGTTCCGGCATCCGTCGTGGCGATATCGGCCCCCATCAGCGCCAGCGGGTCGGTCACCCGACGCATGGGTCGGCGGTTCAGCGACGCATCGCCGCCAAGCTGCGCGCGAATCCCGAGCCCCGCGAGCAGGCCGGTCAGGAGGCGAATCGAGGTGCCGGAATTACCCATATCGAGTGCATGCTCCGGCTCGCGCAACGCATCCGCCCCGCGTCCGTCGATCACGACCCTGCCGTCGTCGTGCGCTTCGATAGCCACGCCCATCGCGCGAAACGCATTGATCGTGGCGCGCACATCGTCGCCCATGAGACAGCCTTCGATGACGGTTTCGCCGCGCGCGATCGCACCGAACATCACTGCCCGATGTGAAATCGATTTGTCGCCCGGAACCGTGAGGGTGCCGGTGAGACGACCACCCGGCGTGACGATGAGGCGGTCGGGTGCGCTCATTCGACCGCCGGCGGCAATGCGCGGTCGCGCGCCGCTTTCGCGCGCTCGAACAGGGCGAACAAGGCGTCGCGATCCTGCGCCTGAAGTGCGGTGCGAACGTGCTCGAAAACGTTCGAGTAGCGCTCGAGCATCGTCAGCAGGGCTTCCCGATTATCCATTACGATGTCGCTCCACATCGCCGGACTGCTCGCGGCGATACGCGTGAAATCACGAAACCCGCCGGCGGCGAAATCGAAAATGGTCTCGGATTCGTCCATTAATGTGAGGCATTCGACGAGGGCGTAGGCAAGTACGTGGGGCAGATGGCTTGTCGCGGCGAGCACTTCATCGTGCTCCGCGGCGTCCATATCGCGCACCTCGGCGCCGGTTTTTCGCCACATATCGGCAATCAGCGCGCGGGCGGCCGGGTCCGTTTCCGCTTCCGGGGTGAGCACGACTCGGCGGTCGCGGAACAACTCCGGAAATGACGCCTCGACTCCGCTGCGTTCGGTACCGGCGATCGGGTGGCCGGCAACAAAGCGCCCGAACGCCGGGCCGAGTGTCTCGCGCGCCGCTTCGATGACGCGACACTTCGCGCTGCCAACGTCCGTGATAATGGCCTGCGGCGCGAGTGCCGGCGCGATTGCCGCGAACACACCCCGGGTTGCGCCGAGCGTGGTTGCGACAACGACAACGTCGGCGCCGGCAACCGCGACGGCCGGATCGAAATCGTATTCATCGATGACCCCAAGCTCGACCGCACGCTCGAGGTTCGGCGCGCCGCGGCCGCAGCCGATGATTCGTCCGACCGCATTCGCCTCACGCAAGGCGCGCGCGAGCGAACCGCCGATCAAGCCGACCCCGATGATACACAGGCGATTAATCACAGCCGCAAGCCGCTCATTGTGTCGACCCCGGCGGCATCACAGGACCGCGCGCGGATAAGACCCGAGAATCTTCAGACGCGAGGTTCGGCGTTGCAGCTCCGTCAGTGCGGCAGCCACCGACGGCGTGTCGACGTGACCCTCGAGATCCACGAAAAACACGTAATCCCAGGCGGCTTCGCGCAATGGTCTCGATTCGATCCGGGTCATACTGATCCCCGCTTCGGCGAGTACGCTCAACACCTCGTGCAGCGCACCCGGACGGTTCGGTGTCGTGAACATGACCGACGTCACGTCGGCGCCGCTCGCCGGCACGCTGTCCCTGCCGACCACGACGAACCGGGTCGTGTTGCCGACCTCATCTTCGATATTCCGGTGCAGGATCGGGATGGCGTAAATTTCTGCCGCGCGCTCGCCGGCTATCGCCGCCGAGGTCTCATCCGCGAGCGCACGCCGCGCGCCCTCCGCATTGCTCGCCACCGGTACGCATTCGGCATGCGGCAGGTGGCTTACGAGCCAGCGTCGACACTGGGCGAGCGCCTGGTTGTGGGCATACACATGCGTGATGTCCGCGAGCGATCCGGCGCGCGACAGGAGCTGATGGTGGATGGTTAGAACGATTTCGCCGCTGAGTTTCAGCGAAGACTCACGCAGCGCGTCAAGCGTCTGCGCAACCCCGCCTTCGATCGAGTTTTCAACCGGCACGACCCCGTAGTTCGCGCCACCGGATTCAACCTCGCGCATCACCTCGTCGATGCCGGCAAGCGGCACCCCGGTGATCGACCCGCCGAAGTGCTTCAGTGCCGCAAGATGGGTATAGGTACCGTCAGGGCCGAGGTAGGCAACGCGCAGCGGGTGTTCCAGCGCGAGGCACGTCGACATGATTTCGCGCATGAGCCGTGCGGCTTCGGCCGCCGGCAGGGGACCGGGGTTGCTGTCGAGCGTGCGTTTGAGAATGACGGCCTCGCGTTCGGGGCGATAGAACACGGCGTCCCCGCCACTCGCGCGCTTGACCTGTCCGACTTCGATCGCGAGCCTCGCGCGCGCGTTGATCAGGCGCAGCAGTTCCTGGTCCAGCGCGTCGATGTCAGACCGCAGTTGTTCGAGCGCTTTCGCTTCTCCGTCCGCCATCGTCGTATTACTGCGTGCCGGTCGGCCGCGCTACTCGGCATCGCCTCCGGTGGTGTCACCGGATTCGTCACCCTCCCCGCCGGATCCCGCTTCATCGAGCCCGGCGTCACCGTTCTCGGCGTCACCGTTATCGCCCTGATATTCGGCGACCGGCTCGACGCCGACGAGTTTTTCGTCCTCACCGATATTGATCAGACGAACGCCCTGCGTATTCCGGCCGAGTATGGAGACGCCTTCGACCGGCGTCCGTACGAGCGTGCCGCGGTCGCTGATGAGCATGATCTCTTCGTCTTCGAGCACCGATACGGCGCCGACGACCGGGCCGTTGCGGGCGCTCGTCTGGATCGCGATGACCCCCTGTCCGCCACGCCCTTTCGTCGGAAATTCGTCCACGAGCGTGCGCTTGCCGTAGCCATTCTGCGTCGCCAGCAGGATCGCCTGCGTCGGGTCGATTGGGATCAGCGCGATCACTTCGTGCTCTTCCGCAATCCGGATGCCGCGGATGCCGCGTGCGGTTCTGCCCATCGGTCGCACCGCGGTTTCGGAAAACCGGATTGCCTTACCACTGGAGCTCACGAGCATGATGTCGCTCGCACCGTCCGTGAGCGACACGCCCACGAGACTGTCGTCTTCGTTCAAATCCACCGCAATGATGCCGTTCGTGCGCGGCCGCGAGAACTGGTCGAGCGAGGTCTTCTTCACGATCCCGCGACGCGTCGCCATGAGTACGTACAGTTCCGGATCGAATTCCTTGACCGGCAGTACGGCGGTTATCCGCTCGCCTTCATCGAGGGGTAACAGGTTCACGAGCGGACGCCCGCGTGCCGTGCGGCTCGCCTGTGGTACTTCGTAGACCTTCAGCCAATACAGTTTGCCGCGGGTCGAAAAGCACAGAATCGTGTCGTGGGTGCTCGCGATGAACAGTTTGTCGACGAAATCTTCTTCCTTCGTCGTCGTCGCGGTCTTGCCCTTGCCGCCACGGCGCTGAGAACGATAGACGTCGATCGGCTGCGATTTCGCATAGCCGGTATGCGACAGCGTGACGACGACGTCTTCCTCGCTGATCAGGTCCTCGAGCGACAGGTGCTCCTGGGTTTCCACGATCTCGGTGCGACGGGCATCGCCGTACTGGTCGCGAACCTCGATCAGTTCGTCGCGAATCACCTGCATCAGGCGCTCGGGGCGCGCGAGGATATCCAGCAGATCATCGATGCGAGCAAGAATTTCCTTGTACTCGTCGATGATCTTGTCGTGCTCGAGCGCGGTGAGGCGCTGCAGGCGCATGTCGAGAATTTCCTTCGCCTGGCGTTCCGACAGGTGATACTTGCCGTCGTGCAGCCCGCACGTTGCCGGCATGTCGTCGGGGCGCGACGTGCTCGCGCCGGAGCGCTCGAGCATTTCGAGCACGATGCCCGGCTCCCAGGCCTGCTTGACCAGCGCTTCGCGGGCTTCGGCCGGGCTCGGCGATGCCTTGATCAGGGCAATGATCGGATCGATGTTCGCGAGCGCGACCGCGAGGCCTTCGAGCACATGCGCCCGCTCCCTCGCCTTGCGCAGTTCGAAAATGGTCCGCCGGGTCACGACCTCCCGGCGGTGGCGCACGAAGCATTCGAGCATCGTGCGGATATCGAGTGTACGTGGCTGGCCATCGACGAGCGCGACCATGTTGATCCCGAACACGGACTGCATTTGCGTCTGTTTGTACAGGTTATTCAGGATCACGTCGCCGACTTCGCCGCGCTTCAGCTCGATCACCATGCGCATGCCGTCCTTGTCCGACTCATCGCGCAATTCACGGATACCGGTCAGTTTCTTGTCCTTGACGAGTTCCGCGATCTTTTCGAGCAACCGCGCCTTGTTCACCTGGTAGGGCAGTTCGGTGACGATGATCTTCTGCATCTCGCCGTCTTCGCCCTCGATCTGTGCGCGGGCACGCACGTAAATGCGGCCACGGCCGGTGCGGTACGCTTCGTGGATGCCGGACGAGCCGTTGATGATCGCGGCGGTCGGAAAATCCGGGCCGGGGATAAAGCGCAGGAGATCGATCGTTTCGATCGCGGGATCGTCGATCAAGGCGATACACGCGTTCACAACTTCGGTGAGGTTATGCGGCGGAATATTCGTCGCCATACCGACCGCGATACCGCTCGATCCGTTCACGAGCAGATTCGGTATGCGCGTCGGAAACACGACCGGTTCTTCGAGCGAATCGTCGTAATTCGGCTGAAAATCAACCGTTTCCTTGTCGATATCGGCGATCAGTTCGTGCGCGATTCGCGCCATGCGAACCTCGGTGTAACGCATCGCCGCCGGTGCGTCACCATCGACGGAACCAAAGTTGCCCTGGCCGTCGACGAGCATGTAGCGCAGGGAAAATGGCTGCGCCATGCGTACGATCGTGTCGTAAATCGCGGAGTCGCCGTGCGGGTGATATTTACCCATCACTTCACCGACGATACGCGCGGATTTCTTGTACGGTTTGTTCCAGTCGTTCGACAGTTCACTCATCGTGAACAGGGCCCGCCGGTGGACCGGTTTCAGTCCGTCGCGAACATCCGGGAGCGCGCGCCCGACAATGACGCTCATCGCGTAATCCATGTAGGACTGACGCATTTCGTCTTCAATATTGACGGGGATTAGCTGGCGTGCGAAATCTGCCATTTCGTGCTTTATAAGTGGTTAAATTTGAAGGGAAATATTTGATTTATCAAACGCACGAATTATACCATGCGGCAGCCCGGAAAGCACCCCCGCGAGTGGCTTGTTTCAGCGCTCGAGCATGGCTGCAATCGCGTCGCGCTGCGGGCGTTCGATCGCACCTTTCTCGGTCACGAGAACATCGATCAATTCCGCCGGTGTCACGTCGAATACCGGGTTGTACGCAGTGACCCCGGGCGCGGCGATACGCGTACCGCGGAAGTCGAGCAACTCGTCCGCGTCGCGCTGTTCGATCACAATTGCGGCACCCTCAGCGGTAGCCGGATCAATCGTCGAACACGGTGCCGCAACCATGAAACGTACGCCGTGCGCGCGCGCGCACAGGGCGAGCGAATACGTGCCGATCTTGTTCGCGACATCGCCGTTTGCGGCGACCCGATCGGCGCCCGTGATCACCCAGGAGATTTTGCCTTCGCGCATCAGTACAGCCGCGGCACTGTCCGCGATCAGCGTGACCGGAATACCGTCCTCGTGCAGTTCCCACGCCGTCAGTCGCGCGCCCTGCAACCACGGTCGGGTTTCCGTTGCATAGACCTGCCTGACGCAGCCCCCGGTATAGGCGCTGCGGATGACGCCGAGCGCGGTGCCGTAACCGGCGGTCGCAAGCGCACCGGCATTACAGTGCGTCAGTACGCCCGAGTCCGGCGCAATGAACGCCGCGCCGTGCCCACCCATCGCGATATTGTCGGCGAGGTCGCGCTCCTGCAGCGTCGTTGCCTGGCGCAGCAGATACGCGCGCGGATCATCGGGCGCGTCGGCAAACGTTGCGACCATTGCGTCGAGCGCCCAGCCGAGGTTCACCGCCGTCGGCCGCGCGCTGCGCAGCGCCTCGATATCAGCCGCCGCGGTCTCGCGCCAGCGTGGGCCCGTGCGTTCGAATGCGTCCGCAACCGCGAGCACAACCCCGTAAGCCGCCGCGATACCGATCGCCGGTGCGCCACGCACGACCATCGCCACGACCGCATCAACGACGTCCCGCGATGTGCCGCAGCGAATGTAGGCGACGTCGTGCGGCAGCCGTCGCTGGTCGAGGAGCATCAAAGCCCCGTTTTCGAAATACAGCGTACGGACGGCGGACTCGGGCGTGATCATGACGGTGAGGACGAATTTGCGAACGCGTATGTTACCTTACCGGCGTCGCGATGACGCGGTATCCAAGAGAAGTCGTTTGACGAACGCAGACCAGATATTGCACGCGTCGGGGGTGATCCCGGTTGAACCTGACGTCGGTTACCTGCCCGACCACTGCGTCGTCATCAGCGGCGAACGCATCGTCGATGTACTGCCGAGCGCGGTGGCTCACGAGCGCTACCGCGCGGAGACGGAAATCCGCTTGCCCTCGCAGGTCCTGATACCCGGCCTCGTGAATGCGCACACCCACGCGGCCATGAGCCTGTTTCGCGGACTCGCCGACGATCAACCGCTCAATGTCTGGCTCGAACAACACATCTGGCCGGCGGAAGCCCGCCACGTCGATCGGCGTTTCGTGCACGACGGTACCCTGCTCGCGGCCGCGGAAATGCTCCGCTCGGGCACGACGTGTTTCAACGACATGTACTTTTTTCCCGACGAAGCCGCCGCCGCCGCGATCGAGGCGGGTATCCGCGCCGTCGTCGGCATGATCGTGATTGGTTTTCCGAGCGCGTGGGCGACGAACACGGACGAATACCTCGAAAACGGCCAGCGCGTCCACGACCGCTACCGCTCGCACCCCCTCATTGCAACCGCGTTCGCGCCCCACGCGCCCTACACCGTCGACGATGCCGCCTTGCAGCGGATCGCAACACTCGCCGAGGAACTCGACGTCCCGGTACACATGCACGTGCATGAAACCCGGCACGAAGTCGACGATGCCGTCGCCAGGAACGGCGTGCGCCCGCTCACGCGACTGCAGGAATTCGGCCTCGCCTCACCGCGTCTCATCGCGGTGCATGCCACCACGCTCGACGATGACGAGATCGCGCTGCTCGCCACGAACGGAGTCAGCGTCGTGCATTGCCCGGAATCAAACCTGAAGCTCGCGAGCGGATTCTGTCCGCTTGCCCGCCTGCTCGACGCCGGCGTCAATGTCGCGCTCGGCACGGACAGCGCGGCGAGCAACAACGACCTCGACATGTTCGGCGAAATGCGCACGGCGGCCCTGCTCGCGAAAGGCGTAGCCGGCGATGCGAGCGCGGCGCCGGCGGCCGCGATCCTCCGCGCCGCGACGTATGCAGGCGCACGCGCCCTCGGTATGGAAGCGGACATCGGCTCGCTCACCGCCGGCAAGCTTGCCGACATCGTCGCCGTCGATCTCGGTGGGTTCGCGGCCGCACCGAGTTACGATCCCGTCTCGCACATCGTTTATGCGAGCCATCGCGATCAGGTGTCGAACGTCTGGGTCGGGGGACGGCGCGTCGTTGCGGATCGGAAACTCGTTAACGTCGATACGAAATCGCTGACGCAAACGGCACAACAATGGCGCGATCGAATCCGCGCGACTGACTGAAGGCGGCCGTTCCCTCAGCTCGCGGCGTTGAACGCATCCCAGCGGTTCACGATCGTGCAGAACAGATCCGCGGTCTTCTCGGCATCGTAAATCGCGGAGTGCGCCTCGTCCTGATTCCACTCGATGCCCGCCGCGTCCACGGCGCGCGCGAGCACGGTCTGTCCAAGCGCGACCCCGGCGATCGCCGCGGTGTCGAACGTGCTGAACTGGTGAAACGGGTTTTTCCTGATCTTCAGCCGCTGCGCCGCCGCTTTGACGAACGCGAGATCGAACGCCGGATTGTGGCCGACGAGGATCGCGCGGGTGCACCCGTGGGCTGCAATCGCCTCGTGGACGTGGTGAAAGACATCCTTGACCGCGTCCTCCTCCGGCACCGCCATGCGAAACGGATGGAACGGATCGATCTTGTTGAATTGCAGCGACGCTTCCTCGAGATTCGCGCCGGGAAACGGTTCGATGTGATGGGCTATCGTCTGCGTCCGGTGCCAGCCGCGTTCCGCCGACCAGTCGAGCAGCACCGACGCCATTTCGAGCAGGGCGTCCCGCTTGGCATCGAAACCGCCGGTTTCCACGTCGACAACTACGGGCAGAAAGCCCCTGAAGCGGCGTGCTACAACGTTTTTCTTCAACTCTCTCTCACAATCTTGCGCGCGAAACAGGCGACAGCTTAGCGCCGAATCACGCAAACCGATAGGAACAGCCGGTACCCGACCGCGGTGAACCTTGCACGGTTACCGGCGCGCACTTATCGTAAACGCAGTTTTTCTGACCGGGTTCTCCATGCGCTATCGTCAACTCGGCGACACCGACCTCGCGGTGAGCGAACTCGGGCTCGGCACGATGATGTTCGGCGAACAGAATCCGGCCGCGGCGGCCCATCGCCTGCTCGATATCGCGCTGGCCGCCGGCGTGAATTTCATCGACACGGCCGAAATGTACCCGGTGCCGCCACGCGCGGACACCTGCGGTTTGAGCGAATCGATCCTCGGCGACTGGTTGCGGCAGCGCGGCCGCCGCGACGACGTGGTGCTGGCAACGAAAGCAACCGGTCCGGGTGTACACGTCCCCTATCTGCGCGGCGGCAAATCGCGGCATACGGCCGGTGATCTCGCGCACGCGCTCGACGGCAGCCTGCAACGGCTGGGAACGGATTACATCGATCTGTACCAGTTGCACTGGCCGGCCCGACCGACGAATACGTTCGGGCAGCTCGGTTACAAACCCGCGCAAACGGAACCGCCGACGAATCTCGAGGAAACGCTCCGCGCGCTCGCGCGCTTCGTTGCCGACGGCAAGGTGCGTTATATCGGCCTGTCGAACGAGACACCGTGGGGGCTCATGACGTTTCTTGCGCTCGCCCGCGAGGCCGGACTGCCGCGGGTCGTGTCGATCCAGAATCCCTATAATTTGCTGAACCGCGCGTTCGAGGTCGGCCTCGCGGAAATCGCCGATCGCGAGCACGTCGGACTGATCGCATACTCGCCGCTCGCTTTTGGCGTGCTCAGCGGAAAGTACGCCCGTGGCGCGCGTCCCGCCGACGCGCGGATCAGCCGTTATGATCGGTTTGTCCGCTATACTAATGCGCGCGGTCTCGCGGCGAGCGAGCGCTACGTCGAGCTCGCACGGGAATTCGATATCGACCCGGTTGCCATGGCGATATCGTTCATCCTGTCGCGGCGGTACGTCACGAGCGTGTTGCTCGGCGCGACGACGGAAGCGCAGCTGCACCACAATCTCGCCGCGATCCGCACGCCCGTGTGCAAACCACTGTTGAAAGCTATCGATAACCTACACGCGCAGAGCCCGAACCCATGTCCCTGACCGATCCGCCGCCCGATCTCGCCCCCCTTACCGCCGTCTCCCCGATCGACGGACGTTACGCCCGCCACACCGGGGTGCTGCGCGCGATCTGCAGCGAATACGGCCTGATCCGGTATCGCGTCATCGTCGAAGTGCGCTGGTTGCAGCACCTTGCCGGCTGTGACGGTATTGCTGAATTGGCACCGTTCGAAACAGCGGTGAACGCGCGTCTCGACGCGATCATCGATCGGTTCAGCACCACCGACGCGGCGCGCATCAAGGCGATCGAAGAAACGACGAACCATGACGTGAAGGCGGTGGAATACTTCCTCCAGGAATGTTGTGCCGATTCTCCTGCGCTGCAGGCCGCGATCCCGTTTCTGCATTTCGCCTGCACGTCCGAAGATATCAACAACCTCGCCTACGCCATGATGCTGCGCGACGCGCGCGACTCCGTACTGCTGCCGAAATACGCCGCGGTACGCGACCAGTTGCGCGAACTCGCACGGCGCTGCACGAACGACGCGATGCTGTCACGCACGCACGGACAGACGGCGTCGCCAACAACCATGGGCAAGGAAATCGCGAATGTAGTCGCGCGCGTCGACCGGCAACTCGCGCAACTGTCGGCGCAGCCGATCCTGGGTAAATTCAACGGCGCGGTAGGAAATTTCAATGCCCACCTCGCGGCCTATCCGAACGTGGACTGGCCCGCCGAATCCGCGGCCTTCGTCACCGGCCTCGGCCTCGCGCCGAACACGCATACGACGCAAATCGAACCGCACGATTACATCGCTGAACTTTTCGACACCCTCGCGCGTCTCAATACGATACTGATCGATTACTGTCGCGATACGTGGAGCTATATTTCGATCGGTTATTTCGGTCAGAAACGAATTGCCGGCGAGGTCGGCTCCTCGACGATGCCGCACAAGGTCAACCCGATCGATTTCGAAAACGCCGAAGGTAATTTCGGCGTGGCGAACGCCCTGCTGCAGCACCTCGGGGCGAAGCTACCGGTGTCACGCTGGCAGCGGGATTTGACCGACTCGACCGTGCTGCGTAATGTCGGCAGCGCGGTTGGCTACGTCGTTATCGCGCTTAACGCCTGCGCCCGCGGCATCGGCAAGCTCGAGCCGAACACGGCCCGTCAGCTTGCCGAACTCGACGACGCGTGGGAGGTGCTCGCCGAGCCGATACAAACCGTAATGCGGCGCTACGGCATCGCCGACTCCTACGAAACGCTCAAAGACCTGACCCGCGGACAACGGATGAATCGCGAAATTCTCCATGAATTCATCGAGTCGCTCGCGTTACCGGCCGCCGAGCGCGAACGTCTCAAGGCGCTGACCCCCGCGAACTATACGGGTCTCGCCGCCGAACTTGCCGGGAGGATCCCGTAACGATGGCTGACGAGTCCGCTAATGAACTTATCGAGTTCGACACGAGCGAGGAGTTGCGCGAGATCGCGCTGAAGATTGTGCAGAACTGCGTGCGGTCGCTCGACATCGTGAGTCGCCACCTCGATCCGGCGATCTACGATCACGAGCAGTTTGTCGACGCGGTGAAGCAGATTGCACTGAACAGCCAGCACGCGCGCGTGCGCATACTCGTAACGGATATCGGGCCGGTCGTTTCGCGTGGCCATCGCCTGCTCGAGCTGAATTCCCGCCTGTCAACGTACATCTCGATACGCAAACCCGGGCGCGACCACAAGAATTTCAATGAAGCGATTCTCGTGGCCGATAACCGGGGATACATCCACCGGCGTTTCGCCGATCGCTATGAAGGTCGCGCGAGTTACGACGACCAGCGTACCGCGCGCGACCTGACCGTGAGGTTCGAAGAAATATGGGAACGCGCAGACACCGATCCGAACTTTCGCCGCTTGCATCTCTGATACTTGCGCTGCTGTTCACCACCGCCGCCGTCGCCGATGAACGGCGCATCGAGATCGTCGAACTGAATCACGCGCTGGCGTCCGATGTGCTGCCGCTGCTGCAGCCGCTCGTCGAACCGGGCGGCAGTATCAGCGGAACGGATAATAAACTCATCGTCAAGACGACACCGGCGAATCTCGCGGAACTGCTGAACGTGCTCGGCGCGATCGATCGGCCTTTGCGACGCCTGAAAATCACCGTGCGGCAGAACGTCGATGCATCGTCGCTCGTGCGCGAGCACGCACTTTCCGGCCGCATCAGCAGCGGCCAGGCAAGCGCACAAATACCGGATCCCGGCGGCCGCTACGGTGCCAGTATCGGTTATCGCGACAAGGACGGTAACGCGGTGCGCTACCGCGCGCTGAACACCCGTTCGAGCAACGACAGCCAGAACGCGCACTTCGTCACGACGCTCGAGGGCAGTCCGGCACTGATCCAGACCGGGCAGGCGATCCCCTATCTGTATAACTCCGGGTTTTACGGCAGCGGGATTGATTATCGCGATGTTACCTCGGGCTTTTACGTCACCCCGCGCCTGCACGGGGACCAGGTGACGCTGGAAATCGCGCCTCAGCTCGAGCGCGCCGACCCGGGCGACCGCGGGACGATCAGCACGCGCCGCGCGCAAACCACGCTCAGCGGCCGTCTCGGCGAATGGATCCCGCTTGGCGGGGCCAACGAAGCCGCAACCGGGTCGGACCGCGAACTGCTCGCGCAAACACGTCGCCAGGGCAGTGAAAACTACAACGTGTGGGTGCTCGTCGAAGAAATTCCGTGAGCGTTTCCGCATGCGGATCACGCGGCTTTCTAGTATGATTCGCGGCTCGCCGGCGTGCTGCCGCGCGGTTGATGGTTCGCAAGTCCACTGAGCGCTGTCCCTTAAAAAAAATGCATGTTTTCCACGGCGCTGCGGCGCATTCCGAGTTCCGCCGGGAACGCCTGTTCAACGACCTGCAACGCGCGAACCCGGCACTGAGCGCGATCGACAGCCGGCACGTCTATTTCGCCTGGTTTGACGCCGAACCCGACCCCGCCGCGCTCGCGAGAGTGCGCGACCTCGTCGGGCCGGAGCTGCCGACGAACCTGCCACCGCAGTCCCCCAGCGTCCTTGTCACACCCCGGGTCGGCACGATCTCTCCCTGGTCGAGCAAGGCGACGGACATTGCCCGCAACAGCGGGCTCGACCGACTCATCCGGCTCGAACGCGCGACGCTGTGGTATTTCGCCGGGGCGACCGCCGGTTCGCTCGGCGATTTCGTTCCGCACATCCATGATCGCATGACCGAGACCGTGCTCGGCGATGTAAACGCCGCAGCCAGCCTGCAGCAGGACGCGGCGCCGCGCCGGCTGCAATCGATTCCGCGCGACCGCGACGCGCTCGCGCGCGCGAACCGGACGCTCGGGCTCGCGCTTGCCGATGACGAGATCGAATACCTGTGCGAGCGTTACGACGAACTCGGGCGCGATCCCACCGACATCGAACTGATGATGTTCGCGCAGGCAAACTCGGAACACTGCCGCCACAAGATTTTCAATGCCGACTGGCGCATCGACGGCGAAATGCAGCGCGCAAGCCTGTTCGCGATGATCCGGCACACGCATGAATGCGCACCGAACAAAGTCCTGTCGGCGTACAAGGACAATTCCGCGGTAACCACGGGTTACGCCGGACGGCGGTTTTTTCCGGATCCCGGATCCGGGTGCTACACGAGCGTGGCCGAGGACGTCCACGTACTGATGAAGGTCGAGACGCACAATCATCCAACGGCAATTTCCCCGCACCCCGGCGCCGCAACCGGATCGGGCGGCGAGATCCGCGACGAAGGCGCGACCGGTCGCAGTGCGAAACCGAAGGCCGGATTGACCGGTTTTTCCGTCTCGCACCTGCGGATTCCGGATCACCCCGCCCCCTGGGAGCAACCGCGCGCACTGAACGACCGCCTCGCGAGTGCGTTTGAAATCATGCGCGATGGCCCGCTCGGCGGCGCCGCGTTCAACAACGAGTTCGGACGCCCGGCGCTGGCCGGGTACTTCCGCTGTTTCGAAGACCATACGGTGGCCACGGACATCCGTGGCTACGACAAGCCGATCATGCTCGCCGGCGGGCTCGGCAATATCCGGCCGCAGCATGTCGAGAAATGCACGATCGAACCGGGTACGAAGATCGTCGTCCTCGGCGGACCGGCGATGCTGATCGGCCTCGGCGGCGGCGCCGCCTCATCGATGCGCGCCGGGACGAGCGACAGCGATCTCGATTTCGCGTCCGTGCAGCGGGACAACCCGGAAATGCAGCGCCGCTGCCAGGAAGTGATCAACGCCTGCTGGGCGCTCGGCGAGCACAACCCGGCACTGTCGATCCACGACGTCGGCGCCGGCGGCCTGTCGAACGCGGTGCCGGAAATTCTCCACGACAGCGGCCGCGGCGGCATCATCGATCTGCGCGCGATCCCGAACGCCGACCCCGCGATGTCACCGCTGGAAATCTGGTGCAACGAGGCACAGGAGCGCTACGTGCTCGCAATCGCCGCGCACCGTATCGAAGACTTCATGGCGATCTGCCGGCGTGAACGCTGCCCGGCCGCCGTGATCGGCGAGGCGACCACGGACCTGCAACTGCAGGTGAACGATCGCGACGCGGGCAACGCGCCGATCGATCTGCCGATGGACGTGATCTTTGGCAAACCACCGAAGATGTTCCGCGATGTCCTCGCGAGCGAACGCGCGGTAACCGCGTATACGACGTCCGGTATCGATATTCCCGCAGCACTCGCGCGTGTCCTCGCGTTCCCGAGCGTCGCGGACAAGCGTTTTCTGATCACGATCGGCGATCGCAATGTCGGCGGTTTGTGTTCACGCGATCAGATGGTCGGTCCGTGGCAAACACCGGTGGCCGACTGCGCGGTAACCGCGAGTGGTTTTGGTGATTACACGGGTGAAGCCATGGCCGTCGGCGAGCGGACCCCGGTGGCGTTGCTCGACGCGCCGGCTTCGGGCCGTCTCGCCGTTGGCGAGGCGATCACGAATATCGCCGCGGCACGGATCATGAAACTGAGCGACATCGTCCTGTCGGCGAACTGGATGGCCGCCGCGGGCCACCCGGGCGAGGACGCGAAACTGTACGCAACCGTGCGCGCCGTGGGTCTCGAACTGTGCCCGGCACTCGGGATCGCGATCCCGGTCGGCAAGGATTCGATGTCGATGAAAACGCAATGGCGCGCGGACGGCAGCGACTTCGCCGTGACCTCGCCGTTATCGCTGATCGTCTCCGCGTTCGCACCGGTCGTCGATATTCGCCAGGCGCTGACCCCGCAATTGCGTCTCGATTGCGGCCCCACGACCTTGCTGTTCATCGATCTCGCGGCCGGAAGGCAGCGACTCGGCGGTTCCATCCTCGCGCAAACGGATCGTGCGCTCGGCGACAGTCCGCCGGATCTCGACGACCCCGCGCTGATGCGCGAATTTTTTACCGCGATCCAGTTGCTGAACGAAACCGGCTACGTGCTCGCCTACCACGATCGTTCCGACGGCGGCCTGATCACGACCTTGTGCGAGATGGCGTTCGCGGCGCGCTGCGGGATCGACATCGACATCAGCGCGCTCGGCGGGGACCCGGCCGCGGCATTGTTCTGCGAAGAACTCGGCGCCGTGATTCAGATCCGCGGTGCTGATCGCGAGGCCGTCATGGCTCACTTCGCCGGCTACGCCGTGCTCGCGGGCAACGTACATGAACTCGGGCACGCACAGGCGGAACGCGAAATCGTCGTCCGTCATGGCGACACGACCCTCATCGACGAATCCGTGACGGACCTGCTCGAACCATGGTCGCGTACAACGTGGCAGATGCAGTCCGCGCGCGACAACCCGCAATGCGCCGACGAAGAATATGCCGCGATCCGCGACCCCGACGATCCGGGGCTGTCGCTCGTCGCTCCGGTCACGCCCGTCGCGTTCGCACCCGCGGTCAATACGACCCGGCCACAGATCGCGATCCTGCGCGAACAGGGGGTGAACGGCCACGTTGAAATGGCCGCGGCGTTCGATCGCGCCGGCTTCGATGCCATTGATGTGCACATGAGTGAACTGCTAGCTGGCCGGCGATCGCTCGCGGCGTTCAACGGGCTCGTCGCCTGTGGCGGGTTTTCCTACGGCGACGTGCTCGGCGCGGGCGGCGGCTGGGCGAAATCGATCCTGTACAACGACGCCGTGCGCGAGAATTTCGCGGACTATTTCCGGCGCGACACGACGTTCACGCTCGGCGTCTGCAACGGTTGCCAGATGCTCGCGCATCTCGCCCCGCTGATACCCGGCGCCGCAGCATGGCCGCGCTTCGCGCGTAACGTCTCGGAACAGTTCGAAGCACGTCTCGTCATGGTCGAGGTCGCGGCCTCCGCGTCCGTCCTGTTGCGGGATATGGCCGGCATGCGCGCCCCGATCGTCGTGGCCCACGGCGAAGGCCGCGTCGCGGAACCGATCCGGGAAGGCGTCTGCCTGCGTTACGTCGACAACCGTGGCGCCGTGGCGGGATCCTATCCGCACAATCCGAACGGTTCGGTCGCAGGTGTTACCGGGCTGACGAGTGCGGACGGCCGGGTCACGATCATGATGCCGCATCCGGAACGCGTGTTTCTCGCGACGCAGTTTTCGTGGATCGACCCGGCCTGGCCGCATGCGGAAGGCCCGTGGATGCAGATTTTTCACAACGCGCGGCGCTGGCTCGGATAACACGCACGGACCGTCACCGGTCGCGGGCCGGTATGGTGCACCGCGGAATTTTGCGCCGCCCGCGTGGTCTGAACCTGACGACACAGGTTTTGCGGGTGCGAGGCCCGCGACGGGAACGACCCTCATACCCTGTTACGCTCGCGTACGGGCACACACGGATCGGGCAATGGCGAAAGACAAGCGCAGCGACCGCGACACGGAATTCGAATTGTTTCGTGATGCCGTCAAGGGTGTGCGTCCGCTCAATGCGGATCAACACGTCGTGCGCAGGGCGCCGCCCCCGGCCGTGCCGCTGCAGTCGCGGCGCGATCACGCAGAAGCGCTCGGCGAAATGGCCGCCGGCCATTTCGATTACGAAACGCTCGAATACGGCGACGAGGCGTTTTTCCAGCGACCGCACGTGAACCGGACGACGATGCGCAAGCTGCGCCGCGGCCAGTATGCAGTGCAGGCGGAACTCGACCTGCACGGTTACGTTGCCGACGAAGCGAAAACCGTCCTCGCGGAATTCATCGATCGCTGCAGCGTACGCGGACTGTCCTGCGTGCGGGTGATCCACGGCAAGGGTCACCGCTCGCCCGGCAAGACCCCGGTGTTGAAACCGAAAGTCGCGAGCTGGCTGGCACGCTGGGATACGGTGCTTGCGTTCGCGACCGCGCGTCCGGTCGATGGCGGCACGGGCGCGCTGTACGTCCTGTTGCGCCGGTAGTCTAGGCCCGCTCGAGCAAGGCCACCGCGGTTGCCGCAACACCTTCGCCGCGTCCGGTAAACCCCATCTTCTCGGTCGTTGTGCCCTTGATATTGACCCGGTCGACCGTGATGCCGAGATCGCTCGCGACATACCCGATCATCGTCGCGACGTGCGGCGCGATCTTCGGCCGCTCCGCGATCACGGTCGCATCGATGTTCACGACCCGCCAGTCCGCCGCGGCGAGCTTGTCACGGACCGCGCGCAGCAGGACGCGGCTGTCGACACCCTTGTAAGTCGGATCGGTATCCGGGAAATGGCGCCCGATGTCGCCAAGCGCCGCAGCCCCGAGCAAGGCGTCGCAAATAGCGTGCAGCAACACATCGCCGTCGGAATGCGCGGCGAGACTGCGGTCGAACGGGATCGTGACACCACCGAGCACCACCGCGTCCCCGCTTTGAAACCGGTGCGCGTCGTAACCCTGCCCTATCCGCATGTTCATATCCGTCCCTGCGTTCGCAATATCATTTCGGCGAGCGCGAGGTCCGCCGGATGGGTGATCTTCAGATTGTCCCCGTGACCTTCGACTATCCGCGGCACGAGACCGGCCGCCTCGATCGCCTGCGCCTCGTCGGTCACCACGAGTCCCCGTGCGAGCGCATCGCCGAGCGCCGCCCGCAGAACGCCGACCCGGAACATCTGCGGGGTCAGCGCATGCCACAGATCGCTGCGATCAACGGTCGCGACGATGTCGCCGCGATCGTTGCCGCGTTTCAGCGTATCGCGTACGCGAGCGGCGAGGATCCCGCCAACCGCATGCCCGGCGAGTTCCGTGACCATGCGGTCGATATCACCTGCACGCAGACACGGCCGCGCCGCATCGTGCACCATCACCCAGTCGTCGTCGCCGGCGTCGTGCAGGGCCGTGATGCCGGCGAGTACCGAGTGACAACGTTCGGCGCCGCCGGTGACGGTGGTTACCGGGTTTGCGAGCGATGCACGAACGCCGGGCCACAACTCGTCGTCCGCCGCCACCGCGACGATGACCCCGGCGATGACGGGCTGTTCCGTCAATAAGCCGAGCGTATGTTCGAGTACGGATTTCCCCGCCAGCTTCAGATACTGTTTCGGAACCTCGGCGCCCATACGCGCGCCCTTGCCGGCCGCGGGCACGACGGCCCAGACGGAATTACTCAACGCCGGGCTCCGGGCTCATCGGGGCAGGAGCGGGTTCCGGTTTCAGGATCTGAAAAAACACCTCGCCTTCTTTCACCATGCCCATTTCACTGCGCGCGAGTTCCTCGATCGCTTCCATACCCTGTTTCAAATCGCGCACTTCGGCGGCGAGCGCCTGGTTGCGTGCTTTCAGCGCACCGATATCTGCCTGTTGTTCGGCGACGGTTTGCCGCAGCAGATTTACGTCGCGGATACCGCCTTTACCAAACCAAAGCGTGTACTGCAGAACCATCAACAACAGGATCAGTGCGAAGATGATCGCGCGCACGCGAGCCTTACTCGCGGCGGATGTTGTAGAACGCCGCGGCGCCCGGGTAGCGGGCCGCGGCGCCGAGTTCGTCTTCGATGACGAGCAGCCGGTTGTACTTCGCGACGCGATCGGAGCGTGACATCGAACCCGTTTTGATCTGGCCGGTAGCGAACGCGACGGCGATATCGGCGATCGTCGTATCTTCCGTTTCGCCGGAACGATGCGAAACGACGGCCGTGTATTGCGATGCTTTCGCAAGTTCGATCGCATCGAACGTTTCCGTCAGCGTACCGATCTGGTTGACCTTGATCAGGATCGAGTTCGCCACGCCTTCATCGATACCACGCTGCAGCGTTTTGCTGTCGGTGACAAACAGGTCGTCGCCGACAAGCTGGACCCGATCCCCGATCGCGGCGGTCAGTTCTTTCCAGCCGTCCCAGTCGTTCTGATCCATGCCGTCCTCGATCGAGAGGATCGGGTAATCGCGGCTCCACTGCGCCAGCATCTGGCTGAACTCGCTGCTCGTGAGCGTGCGGTTTTCCGATCCTAGACGATACGCGCCGCCTTCATAGAACTCCGAACTCGCGACGTCGAGACCCAGCACGATATCGTTGCCGAGATGCAGACCGGTCTTGTTGATCGCATCGACGATGACGTCGAGCGCCGCCTGGTTCGACGGCAGATCCGGGGCGAAACCGCCCTCGTCACCCACTGCCGTGGTTGCGCCCTGTTGCGCGAGCACCGATTTCAGCGCGTGAAACACTTCGGCGCCGTAACGCACCGCTTCGGCGAACGACGGCGCACCGATCGGCAGGATCATGAATTCCTGGAAATCCACGTTGTTGCTCGCGTGCGCACCGCCGTTGATGATATTCATCATCGGTACCGGCATCGTATATTCCCCGCCGCGATTGAGATAAGCGTACAGCGGGACCCCGCGTTCGACAGCCGCCGCGCGCGCCGCCGCCATCGAAACGGCGAGCATCGCGTTCGCGCCGAGCTTGCCTTTGTTCGGGGTGGCGTCGAGATCGATCATCGCCCGGTCGAGCGCACCCTGGTCGTCGACCGGCATGCCGTTCAGGGCGCGCGCGATGTCGTCGTTGATGTTCGCGACGGCCTGGCGCACGCCTTTGCCGCCGTAGCGCGGGGATTCGGTATCGCGCAGTTCCAGTGCTTCGCGTTCGCCGGTTGACGCGCCCGAAGGCACCGCCGCGGCGGCAACGGCGCCGCTCGCGGTCGTCACCTGTGCGCGTACGGTCGGATTTCCCCGGGAGTCGATGATTTCAAGTGCTTTGATTGCTGCAATTGCGGACATGAGCGGTTCGTACCTTCTGGGCAGTAAGACTAAACAGGTGTGTGTAAATCTGAGCCACTTTGGCTCCGGGACCGGAATCACTTTCCACACCCCATTCCTGTCCCTTCCACTCGATTCGAGGAGAGGGGTAGCTGGTCGATCGAGGTCGGTGTCGCATATTTTCGCGCACGTATTCAGTCGGTAGCGGGCGCCGGGATTCGTTCAGAGTCCGGCCCCGGCCTTGACGGCCGTGTCGATCGTTTTCAGTGTTTCGAGCAGGCGGCGCATGTCCGCCAGTGCCATGCAATTCGGCCCGTCGCTCTTCGCGTTGTCGGGATCCGGGTGGGTTTCGGTGAACAGCCCGGAAATGCCCGTCGCGGTCGCGGCCCGCGCGAGTGCCGGCACGAATTCGCGTTGACCGCCGGACGAACTGCCCTGCCCGCCCGGCATCTGAACGGAATGCGTAGCGTCGAAGACAACCGGGCATCCGGTCTCGCGCATGATCACGAGCGAACGCATGTCGGAGACCAGGTAGTTGTAGCCGAAACTCGCGCCGCGCTCGCACACCATGATTTTTTCGTTGCCCGTGGCGCGCGCTTTCGCGACGACGTGTTGCATGTCCCATGGCGCGAGGAACTGGGCTTTCTTGATGTTGACGGGTAATCCGGTGCGCGCGACGTTCTGGATGAAATTCGTCTGCCGGCACAGGAACGCAGGGGTCTGCAGAATGTCGACCGCCGCGGCAACTTCGTCGAGTGGCGAATCTTCGTGCACATCGGTGAGCACGTGAACGCCGACGTCGCGGCGCACGGTATCGAGTGCGCGCAAGCCGGCTTCCACCCCGATCCCGCGAAAGCTGTCGTGCGAGGTCCGGTTCGCCTTGTCGTATGACGCTTTGAATACGAACGGAATCCCGAGTTCGTCCGTGAGTTCCTTCAGCACACCGGCCACGTCGACGACGAGCGCTTCGCTTTCGACCACGCAGGGACCGGCGATGAGAAAAAACGGCTGCTCGATGCCGACGTCGAAATCAAGTAACCGCATCGTGTACCTCTGCCGTCCGCCTGGCCTTGTAGGCGAGAGCCGCGCGGAGAAAATCATTGAACAAGGGATGGCCGTCGCGCGGGGTCGAAGTGAACTCCGGATGGAACTGGCAGCCCACGAACCACGGATGTCCCGGGAACTCGATGATTTCGACCAGATTGCCGTCGATCGAGCGACCGGCGATGCGCAAACCCGCCGCCTCGAGTTCCATCATGTATTTATTGTTGAATTCGTAGCGATGACGGTGACGCTCGGTGATGATTTCCGTGCCGTATGCGCGGGCCACGGTACTGTTCGGTGCGAGTTTGCACTGCTGGCCACCGAGTCGCATCGTCCCGCCTTTGTCGCTGCCTTCGTCGCGGCGTTCCAGCGTTCCCTCGCCTGTCGTCCATTCCGTGATCAAGCCGATCACCGGGTGCGGGGTAGCCGGATTGAATTCCGTGCTGTGGGCGTCGGTCAGGTGCGCGAGATTTCGCGCGCACTCGATCGCGGCGACCTGCATGCCGAGACAGATTCCGAGATAGGGAACCTGCGCCTCGCGCGCGTACCGGGCCGCAAGTATTTTGCCCTCGATACCGCGCTGACCGAATCCGCCGGGGACGAGGATGGCATCGACGTCGCTGAGACACCCGGTACCGTCGCGTTCGATCTCTTCGGAATCGACGTAGCGGATATGCACGCGCGAGCGCGTGTGGATGCCCGCGTGGGTCAGCGCTTCGGACAGGGACTTGTAGGATTCCGTCAGGTCGACATACTTGCCGACCATCGCAATCGTGAGTTCCGACTCGGGATGCTTGATCGCGGCGACGACGGCCTCCCATTCGCCGAGGTCGGCTTCCGGGACATCGAGTTGCAGTTTTTCGACGACGATGTCGTCGAGCCCCTCGGCGTGCAGCATCGACGGGATCATATAGATCGAATCCGCGTCGTAGGCCGGAATGACGGCACGTTCCTCGACGTTCGTGAACAGCGCGATTTTCCTTCGCTCCGACTCCGGCAGCGGACGGTCCACACGGCACAGCAGGATGTCCGGTTGAATACCGATCGAACGCATTTCCTTGACGGAATGTTGTGTCGGTTTCGTTTTGATCTCGCCGGCCGACGCGATATAGGGCACGAGCGTCAGGTGGATGAACAGGGTGTTCTTCTGGCCGAGTTCCATACGCATCTGGCGGATCGCCTCGAGGAACGGCAGCGATTCGATATCGCCGACGGTGCCGCCGATTTCGACCATGACGATGTCGGCGTCACCGGCACCTTCCTTGATACTGCGGATAATCTCGTCGGTGATGTGCGGGATGACCTGCACCGTCCCGCCGAGATACTCGCCCTGGCGTTCCTTGCGGATCACGTTTTCATAGATCCGGCCGGTCGTGAAATTGCTTTTCGAACTCGTGCGGAAACGCACGAAGCGTTCGTAGTGCCCCAAATCGAGATCGGTTTCCGCACCATCGTCCGTGACGAACACTTCGCCGTGCTGGAACGGGCTCATCGTGCCGGGGTCGACGTTGATGTACGGATCGAGCTTGATCAACGCGATCCGGAGGCCGCGCGCCTCGAGTATGGCGGCAAGCGAAGCGGATGCGATGCCCTTTCCGAGCGAGGAAACAACGCCTCCGGTAGTGAAGACATAGCGTGTCATGGCGACAATATCGTGATATCTGCGGGCGGTGAGACGGGGTCGATCTGCGGCCTTGGATTGTGCTTTTTTCGGTTGTCGCGTGGCCGGCCCATACAGGCTTTCAAGCTACCAGAATCACCGCTTTTACTCAACGGCCGCAAGCGCCGGAACGGGTGTCGAAGCGCGTCCGAACGGCGCCCGCCGGCCCGCGCTCGCGCGCTTGCCGACCGCCGGCGGCGAGCCCCCGCAGCATCGCGCAAACACGGCGCGCGAGCGGGGTACCCCGACTATCCAAAGGCGTAATTCGATTCAACGTCCCGCCGTAACAGGACGCCGAACGTGCGGTAATTAACCGGCGCGATCTGGCGCCTCACGTAGAGTGCTTCGGCGTTCGATTGCTCGAGCGCCACGCGCGCTTCCTGCAGCGATGCCTCCATGTGGATGGGCGCGAGGTGGCGCCGCTGCGCCGGGATCCGCAACAGATTGACGACCTCGACATCGTGTTCCTCGAGGAAACGCGCGAGATCCGCGGCCGGCAGCAGCGTGTGCTCGTCTTTCTCCCCGCGCACGATGATCCACTGCGGGGTGCCGGCAAGCAGGGCGCGTGCCGCGTCGATATCGACCTCGACCCCGCTTTCGACGAAACGCCGGTTCATGACGGACGCAACCCCGACCCGGCGCAGGCTCTGCGAGATCGGATCGTTGCGGTAGTCGAGCCCGGCGTCGCGCATCAGCAGGGTGAACACGGATTCCTGCTTGAATACTTCCCGGGCGGTCATGTTCGCGCTGACCACCGCGATCATTGCCGGCAGGATCAGGTGTGGGTTCGCCGTGAGTTCGAGCAAGGTCAGCAGACCGGCGAGCGGGGCCTGCAGCGCCGCGCTCATCATCGCCCCCATGCCAAGCATCACGAACAGGCCGTGCGCGGAACTCAGGCCCGAAATATTTTCGGCGCCGTAGGCAAACACGCCGCCGACCATGGCGCCGATTACGATGGTCGGCCCGATCAAGCCGCCCGGGATCCCGACCGCGATACAGGCCGAACTCGCGACGAGTTTCGCGAACAGAATCAACACGAGTGCGCTGAGTGCAACGTCGCCGAGAATGGCCGCGTTCACGGTGTCGTAACCCATCCCGAGCACGGCGGGAACCTCGATCGCGATCACACCGACAAAAATGCCCGCCAGCACAATCGCCATGCCGACCGGTACGCGTGAGGCCAGGCGCGCGAAAAAACGGATAGACGCGACGAAGTAGGCGGACAGCGCGCCAAGACACACCCCCATGAGCAGAATATAGGGCAGATCCCACATCGACCCGAGGTCGAGCTGCGGGACGTAAAACACGGCCGCGCTGCCGAACACGATCCGGCTCATGATCGTCGCCGCGACGGCGGCGAGGATGACCGGGGTGAATCCCGCGATCGTGTACTCCATCATGACCACTTCCATCGCGAAAATTACGCCGGCGAGCGGCGTATTGAACGACGCCGCGATCGCCGCTGCCGTGCCGCAGGCGACAAGCGTGCGGATGCTGTTGTTCGGGAGCCGCAACCACTGGCCCGACAGGCTCGCGATACCGGCACCGAGATGGATACTCGGTCCCTCGCGGCCAACGGACTGGCCCGAGATCAGCGCGAGCGCACCACCGAAAAACTGCACGAGAAGATTGCGCCACGGCAGGTGCCCTTCGTGGTACTGCAGTCGATCCATCACGTGAATTACGCCGACCCGGCGGGTACCGGCGCGCAGCCACTGAAACGCAATCCCGATCACGATCGCGCCGGCAATCGGCAGCGCGAAGCGCACCGGGACGGACAAGGCTTCAAACCGTTCGATGTCGCCGAACGGGATGAACGCCGCCTGAGCCGCTTCGATCGACCAGCGAAAAGCGATCATGACGGCACCCGCGAGGAGACCGGCGACGAGGCCTATCAGCGGCTGTGCGAAACCTACCCGGGCAGAAGCCAGACGCACACGAAAGCGTTCGAATCGCTGCGCTAGTCGGGTCACGAGTGACGAGCTTGTTTGCGCCATCTGGAGTTTAAAAGGCTGGTTGGAGTCGAATGCTGCGCGCGCCAGCGCCAGAATCAACGCAGATTTTCGCGCCGACGTCTGCAGGCCACGCTGCGAGATGATGGTAGACTGTCGCGCGATTGCAGCGCGCTGCCGGCGCTCGATCTCCCTCGTGGTTATGCGACGCGCGCATCCCGGAGTCGTGCCGCGGCTAGGCTGCATGATAACAGATCAACTGCGCGCCGGATTCGCCCGCCAGCGGTTCCGCGCCGAAGGAACGGAATTAATGTCAGACATCGAGATCGCCCAGCGGGCGAACAAACAGCGCATCGTCGAACTCGCCAACGATCGCTTCGGCATCGCGCCCGAGCATCTCGAACCCTACGGTCATTTCAAGGCGAAGCTGTCGCTCGACTACATCGACACGCTGAAAAGCCGGCCGGACGGAAAACTCGTGCTCGTGACCGCAATCAGCCCGACCCCGGCCGGTGAGGGCAAAACAACGACGAGCGTCGGTTTGTGCGACGGTCTGAACCGGATTGGCAAACAAACGATCGTGTGCCTGCGCGAGCCGTCGCTCGGGCCGTGCTTTGGCATCAAGGGCGGCGCCGCCGGTGGCGGTTATGCCCAGGTCGTGCCGATGGAAGACATCAATCTGCATTTCACCGGCGACTTTCACGCCATCGGCGCCGCGCACAACCTGCTCGCGGCACTAATCGACAATCACATCAGCCACGGCAACGCGCTGAACCTCGACCCGCGCCTGATCGCATGGAAGCGCGTCGTCGATATGAATGACCGCGCACTGCGCAACATCGTCGTCGGACTCGGCGGCACGGCGAACGGCTTTCCGCGCGAAGACGGATATGACATCACCGTCGCTTCGGAAGTCATGGCGATTTTCTGTCTCGCGACCTCGCTGACAGACCTGCGCGAACGCCTCGGGAATATCGTCGTCGGCTACACGCGCGGTGATCGCGTGCCGGTGACCGCCGCCGACCTGAAAGCGAACGGCGCAATGGCGGCACTGCTGAAAGACGCGATCAAGCCGAATGTCGTGCAAACCCTGGAAAACAATCTCGCGTTCGTGCACGGCGGACCGTTCGCGAATATCGCGCATGGCTGCAACAGCGTTTCAGCAACCCGCACCGCGCTGAAACTCGCGGACTACGTTGTCACGGAAGCCGGCTTCGGCGCGGACCTCGGCGCCGAGAAATTCATCGATATCAAATGCCGTATGGCCGGACTCAATCCCGGTGCGGTCGTGCTCGTGGCGACGATCCGCGCGCTGAAGTACCACGGCGGGGTCGCGAAAGACGCGCTGAACACGGAGAATCTCGCGGCGCTCGAAAAAGGCATGGTCAACCTGGAGCGGCACCTGCACAACATCACGCAACACTTCGGCCTGCCGTGCATCGTCAGCATCAACCACTTCACCCACGATACGGATGCCGAGGTCGCGTTACTCGAGGAAAAAGTCGCCGCGCTCGGTGGCGTTGCCGTCGTCGCGAAGCACTGGGCCGACGGTGGTGCCGGCGCCGAGGCGCTCGCACACAAGGTTGCCGAAGTCCTCGACGGGCCGGTGAAAAAACCGACATTCGTGTACCCGACGTCGGCGTCGCTGTGGGACAAGATGCGCGCGATCGCAACGAAGATCTACGGTGCCGACGACATCACCGCGAACAGCAAGGTGCGCGCGGAGATCGAACGGTTGAATGAATCCTACGGTGACTTCCCCGTGTGCATCGCGAAAACGCAGATGTCGTTTTCAACCGACCCGACCGCGCTCGGCGCGCCGAGTGGCCACACGGTGGAGATCCGCGAAGTGCGTCTGTCCGCCGGCGCGCGCTTCGTCGTCGCGATCGCGGGCAATATGATGACGATGCCCGGTTTGCCGAAAGTGCCGGCCGCGGAGCATATTGACATTGATGCTGACGGGAATATTGTCGGCTTGTTCTGAACCCATGCGCACGGATCCGCGACCCCGCGATTTCGGGTCGGAGCCGGGATCACGTTGCGTCATGCATCCCCGCGCGTATACCTCAACCCTGGGGCAAGGCGCGCCGGCCGCGGCCAGGCCCGTGCCGCGTAATCCGGAGTACACATCCGGTCACGCGGCCCGGCGGATGGTCGCCGCTTGAATCCCCGGTCGGCGACCGGCCGGAGTGCCCTGCTGCCGGCTCTTGTGCTCGCGACGCTGACAGTCCATGCGGCCGAACTTCGCGGCCACGCGGACGTCCTCGATGGCGACAGCCTGCGGATCGGCCGGCAGGAAATCCGGCTGCACGGAATCGACGCGCCGGAATACCGGCAGACCTGCGTCCAGGATGAGCGTCCACGTCGTTGCGGAATCGAGGCGCTGCGCGCACTCGAGCAAATGATCGGCACGAATCCCGTGCGCTGCACGTGGGAAGAACGCGATACCTACGACCGCGCGCTGGCCACGTGCTACGTGAACGGCGAAAACCTGAATGCGCGGCTCGTCGCCGCCGGCCTCGCGCTTGCCTACACGCGCTACTCCAGCCGTTACGCAAGCGAACAGCAACACGCGCGCGACGCGGGCCTCGGCGTGTGGGCGACGCGTTTCGAGCTGCCGTGGCGCTGGCGTCGTCAACACGCCAGCGCGCGGACGCGCTGAAACCTTACCAGGTGACCGGGCCGCCGAACGTTTCGGCGTAACGTGACGCAAACGATTCCCGCGTGAACGAGTGATTCTGCGTGCCCGCGTGTTCAATTTTGATCGCACCACACAACGACGCAATACGCCCGGTCGTTTCCCAGTCGAGATCATGCATGAGACCATAGAGCAGGCCGGCACGATACGCATCCCCGCAGCCGGTCGGATCGACGACCGCATCGACCGCGGCGCTCGGGATCTCGATCTCCGAACCGTCGCGAAAGATTGTCGAGCCTTCGCCACCACGCGTCACGATCAGCGCATCGACCTGTCCCGCGATTGCCGCCGCACTCATACCCGTGCGGTCCTGCATCAGTTCCGATTCATAGTCGTTAACGGTGACCCAGGTCGCCTGTTCGATGAAACGTTTCAGATCGCTGCCATCGAACATCGGCATGCCCTGGCCGGGATCGAAAATGAACGGAATACCCGCACGCGCGAACTGGGCTGCGTGTTCGATCATGCCGTCGCGTCCGTCCGGTGCGATGATCCCGATCGTCACGCCCGCGGCGGCGTCGATTTTGTTGCTGGCCGCGAAATTCATCGCCCCCGGGTGGAACGCCGTGATCTGGTTGTCATCGAGGTCGGTCGTGATGAATGCCTGCGCGGTGAGCGCCTCATCGATGCGTGTCACGTGCGTCGTCGGGATGCCACACGCGTCCATCCATGCCGTGTACGTATCGAAATCCGTGCCGACCGTGCCCATCGGCAAGGGATCGCCACCGAGCAACTTCAGGTTGTAGGCGATGTTACCCGCGCAGCCGCCAAATTCGCGCCGCATTTCCGGAACGAGGAACGACACGTTTAAGATGTGTATCTTGTCCGGCAGGATATGGTTTTTGAAATGGTCCTGAAAAACCATGATGTTGTCGAAAGCGAATGATCCACAAATGAGCGCTGACATGCATTGTTTCCTTATCGGACGTCGTCGAATGACCGTCTATTATGCTGTACGGATCGGCGGGATTGCACATGTGAACACGTCCACCCGGGCTGATGCCGCGATTCCGGCGGCGCCTGCCCGCCAGCCGGCCTAGCCCGGAGAGCACTTTCAGACTGTGTCATTGCAGAATATTTTCGCGAGCGGCGGGGTCTGGATCGCGATCGCCGTGTACGCCGCGCTCGCACTCACGGAACCGTTCCTCGAGTCACGACTGCATCGCTCGTTCAGCGACAACCCGGCGATGCAATGGAGCTGGGATCGATTTTTCTCGCCGCTGCTGCGCGCGATCACGCTCGTCGTTTTCGTCTACCTCGCCTATCCCGGCCTGTTCGGACTGCGCGTCGCGCCATCGGTCGTCGAACTCCTGACGGGCAGCGAAGCGCGGCTCAATACCGTGATCGGCAACCTGTTCTTCGCCGGCTTCGTCGCCTCGCTGCTTCCCGGGTTCAGCAAACACCCCGAGTTCGTACTGCCGCTGCAGGGATGTCTCGCGGCGGGTTACTTTTTCTTCTGGCTGACGACGTATCTCGGCATTACCACGGCCTCGCTGTGGCCGGGGCTCGACGTGTTGCTGGCAATGCTGATCGTCTCCTACTCCGGCCGCCGGCTTGGCGGGCATCTCGGGCGGGCGATCGGCGCATGGGTCGACGGCCGGCACGAAACACAGGGTTACGATCGGGTGACCGCCCACGTCGTAGAACTGCTCGCGCAGATCCCGGTCATCGTCTTGTTCGGTTACGGACTCGGCCGCCAGATCGCGATCTAGCGCCCGCGCGCGGCGGAAACCTAGGCGGAACGTTTCTTCGTCCGGCCGACCCGGCCACCGAGCAGCGGCGCGAGATATTCACCGGTATAGGAACGCGGATGTTCGGCGATTTGTTCCGGCGTGCCGGTCGCGATGATCTCGCCACCGCCGCTGCCGCCTTCCGGTCCGAGATCGACAACCCAGTCCGCCGTCTTCACCACATCGAGATTGTGCTCGATGACGACGATCGTATTGCCGTGGTCGCGCAGTCGGTGGAGGACTTTCAGCAATTGTTCAATATCGTAGAAGTGCAGTCCCGTCGTCGGTTCGTCGAGGATATACAGCGTTTTGCCGGTGTCGCGTTTCGACAGCTCGCGGGCGAGTTTCACGCGCTGCGCTTCGCCGCCCGAAAGCGTCGTCGCGTTCTGGCCCAGCCGGATATACGACAGCCCGACATCGAGCAGGGTTTTGAGTTTCGGATAAACCGTCGGAATCGCCGCGAAGTAATTCACGGCTTCCTCGACTGTCATGTCGAGGACTTCGCTGATGCTTTTGCCCTTGTACAGAATTTCGAGCGTTTCACGGTTGTAGCGATTCCCTTTGCACACATCGCAGGACACATACACGTCCGGCAGGAAATGCATCTCGACCTTGATCACGCCGTCGCCCTGGCACGCCTCGCAGCGCCCGCCCTTGACGTTGAAACTGAAACGCCCCGGCTTGTAGCCGCGGGCGCGCGCTTCCGGCGTGGACGCGAACAACTCGCGGATCGGGGTGAACAGGCCGGTATACGTGGCCGGATTCGACCGCGGTGTGCGCCCGATCGGGCTCTGGTCGATATCGACGACCTTGTCGAAGAACTGCAGCCCTTCGTGTTCGCGATACGGCGCAACCTCGTGTGATGCCTTGTTCAGCTCGCGCGCGGTCAGATGGTAGAGCGTGTCGTTCACGAGTGTGGACTTGCCGGATCCCGACACTCCGGTGATGCAGGTCATCAGACCCACCGGAATTTCCAGGTCGACGGATTTCAGATTATTGCCGCTCGCGCCGAGCAGACGGAATATCCGCTGGTCGTCGACCGGATGACGCTGTTCGGGAATTTCGATCTTGCGGCGCCCCGACAGGTACTGCCCGGTCAGCGACTCGGAGCAGGCCGCGACCTCCTCCGGCGTACCCTGCACGACGACGTGGCCACCGTGGACCCCCGCGCCGGGTCCCATATCGACGACGTAGTCGCCGGCGCGGATCGCTTCTTCATCGTGTTCGACGACGATCACGGTGTTGCCCAGATCGCGCAGGTGCGTCAGCGTGTTCAGCAGCCGCGTGTTGTCTCGTTGATGCAGGCCGATCGACGGCTCGTCGAGGATGTACATGACCCCGACGAGCCCCGCGCCGATCTGGCTCGCGAGGCGAATACGCTGCGCTTCGCCGCCGGACAGCGTGTCGGCGCTGCGGTCGAGCGTGAGGTAGTCGAGTCCGACGTTAACGAGAAACTGCAGTCTGAGCTGCACTTCCTTGACGATTTTCGCCGCGATTTCACCGCGGTGCCCGGGCAACTCCAGCGTGCTGAAAAATTTCTGCGCGGCGCCGATCGGCATGCTCGCGAGTTCCGGCAGACGGCGATCGGCGACGAACACGTTCGACGCCGCGCGGTTCAGCCGGTTGCCGTTACAGTCCGGGCAGTTCTTCGTCCCCATGTAGCGCGCGAGTTCTTCACGTACGACGTTCGATTCCGTTTCACGGTAGCGTCGTTCCATGTTTGGCAGTACGCCTTCGAACGGATGTTTGCGCGTGTAGGTATTACCACCGGAGCGAAAATACGAGAACTCGATTTTCGTTTTGCCGCTGCCATGCAGAATCACGTTGCGGTGCGCGGCGGACAGTTCGTTGAACGGCGTGTCGAGGTCGAAGTCGTAATGCTTCGCGAGCGCCGTGATCAACTGGTAGTAGTAGGCGTTCCTGCGATCCCAGCCGCGGATGGCGCCCGCCGGCAGGCTCAGTTCCGGACGCTGAACGACGCGCGCCTCGTCGAAATACTGGATGCCGCCGAGCCCGTCGCAACGACTGCATGCGCCGCTAGGATTGTTGAACGAGAACAGGCGCGGCTCGAGTTCGGCGATGCTGTAACCGCATTGCGGGCAGGCAAAACGCGCCGAGAACAGGATTTCCGCGGTATCGTCATTGTCGATCGAGCGGACCCGCGCAACGCCCTCGCCGAGTTCGATCGCGGTTTCGAACGATTCCGCGAGACGCTGCTTCAGGTCTTCGCGCACCTTGAAGCGATCGACCACGACGTCGATATCGTGCTTTTTGCGCAGGTCGAGGGTCGGCGGGTCGTCGAGCATGATGACCTCGCCGTCCACGAGCGCGCGGACGAAGCCCTGCCGCGCCAGCGAATCGAATACCTGGACGTGCTCGCCCTTGCGTCCGCGCACGACCGGCGCGAGCAGCATGTGACGGCTCCCTTGCGGCAGGGCGAGAACCTGGTCGACCATCTGCGATATCGTCTGCGCCTCGAGAATCTCGCCGTGATCGGGACAGCGCGGCTCCCCGACCCGCGCGAACAGCAGGCGCAGATAGTCGTAGATTTCCGTGATCGTACCGACCGTCGAGCGGGGGTTGTGGGACGTCGATTTCTGTTCGATCGAGATCGCCGGGGACAGCCCTTCGATATGATCGATGTCCGGCTTTTCCATCATCGACAGGAACTGCCGCGCATAGGCCGACAGCGATTCGACGTAACGGCGTTGCCCTTCGGCGTATATCGTGTCGAATGCGAGCGAGGATTTACCGGATCCGGACAGTCCCGTGACGATGATCAGTTTGTCACGCGGCAGGTCAAGGTCGACATTCTGCAGGTTGTGCGTTCGCGCGCCGCGAAGATAAATTGTATCCATTAAACGTCTGGGAGCGGGGTCCGTCAGGAGCAGAAGATCAATGGAGTACTATACGGCCTTTTTCCGCCCCGGGACAAACCGCTAAACGTGACAAATTCAGACCGAATGGAGCGTCGAGAGATACGCGCAGGTATCGCGCTCGCGGCGATTTTTTTCCTGCGCATGCTCGGTCTGTTCATGCTGCTGCCCGTCCTCGCGCTGTACGCCGACCGCCTGATTGCCGCCACCCCGTTGCTGATCGGCCTCGCGCTGGGCATTTACGGCCTGACGCAGGCAGCCATGCAGATCCCGATGGGACGCTGGTCCGACCGCCGCGGACGCAAACCGGTCATCGCGACGGGGTTGCTAATATTTGCCGGCGGCGGCGTGCTGGCCGCCTCGAGTTCGCATATCGCGGTCGTGATCATCGGGCGCGCGCTGCAGGGCGCAGGGGCGATCTCCGGCTCGATACTCGCGCTCGCCGCCGATGTCACCCGGCCGCAGCACCGCACGAAGGTCATGGCGCTCATCGGCATCAGTATCGGGATCTCGTTTTCCGCTGCGTTCGTGCTCGGGCCCGTCATCGATGGCTTGATCGGGCTCAGCGGCTTGTTCTGGGTGTCCGCGGCGCTCGGCCTCGCGGCGCAGCCCCTGCTCTGGTTCGCCGTCCCGGATCCGATCGCACCCGCCGCGCCGGCGGCGGTACCGGCTCACGCCGAACGCGCCCGCAGCCCCGGGTTGCTGTCGCTGTATATCGGCGTGTTCTGCCTGCACGGAATCCTCGCGGCGAGCTTCGTCTCGATCCCGGTGCTGTTACAGACCGGCGCCGGGATCCCGGTGGCGGAGCACTACGCGACGTATCTGCCCGTGCTCGGCTGTTCCCTGCTGATCGTCGTACCGATGATCATGCTGTCGCACCGCGACGGCCTCGCCGACACGCTGTATCGCTGCGCCGTCGCGCTCGTCGTCATCGGTGAGCTCGGCTTGTGGCTCGTGCCGGCAAACCTGCTCGTGATCGGTGTCGCCCTGACCGCGTTTTTCGCCGGTTTCAACTTCCTCGAAGCGTCGCTGCCGAGCATGGTGTCACGCGCGGCGCCCGCCGCGAGTCGTGGCTCGGCGCTCGGCACGTACGCGACCGCGCAGTTCATCGGCATGTTTGCCGGCGGGGTCCTCGGCGGCGCGATCGCGAACGTCGCGGGTTACCGCCTCGTCTTCGCCGGCATGGCCGTCGTCGGCACGTTCTGGCTGCTGCAATCGATGCTCGGTCGCCTGCCCTTGCCGGCAGCCGTGGAAACTGGCACGGACGCGCCGCTTCGGTAGAATCGGGGTCTGTGAAAACCGGTGGTCGCGTCCACAACCGCCCCGGTCACGCCCCAAGCACGGAAGCTTGAACAACCAGAGTAAGAAGGAGTGAGCAAATGGCACGCGGAGTCAACAAAGTCACGCTGATCGGCAATCTCGGCGCGGACCCCGAGGTTCGCTACACCGCCAACGGCAGCGCCGTGGCGAACATCCGTCTGGCAACCGCCGAGTCGTGGCGCGATAAGGAATCGGGTGAACAACAGGAACGCACGGAATGGCATCGGGTCGTGTTTTTCAGCCGCCTCGCGGAAATCGTCGGTGAGTACCTGAAGAAAGGTTCGCAGGTGTATATCGAAGGTCGCCTGCAAACCCGCAAATGGCAGGATCGCGACGGTAACGACCGCTACACGACGGAAATCGTCGCCAACGAGATGCAGATGCTCGGCGGGCGCAGCGGCGGCGGTGGCGGTGGCGACAATTACGAATCCGGCTCGAGTCAGGGCCGCCAACCGGCCGCCGCCGGGGCCGGTGCGGGTTCGACGGAACCGCCGATGGACGATTTCGACGACGACATCCCGTTCTAGCGGCGCATGGCCAATGCTGCACCCGCCGGGCTTCGCGGGTCGGAGTCGCGGCCTGCACCTCATCCGCGCTCGCTCCCTCTCGATACGAGGGGGCGATGCCGCGTAATTTCGCAGGTTTAACCCGCCCGGGACGCTCGCCCGACGCGCGACGACGGTACAGGACATGCGTACGCGCACGAACATCGTTATCACCTGCCTGATCGCCGTCGCGATTGTGCTCATCTTTTTGTTGCGCGGCGCACCGCGCAGCCAGGCACCACCGCTGGGTTTCGAGCGTGTGCCCAAAAATGAAAGCGCGGCGCTCGCCGCCGTCAGCCGCGCGCTTGCCGGCGCGCCGCCCGCACCAACGGATTCCGGACGGTGCGTGGCGGCGACATTTACCGTCGTCGACAACCTCGATCCCGGGCTCGCGGTGGGCCTGTTTCAACCCGGTAAACAGTACCCGGCGCACGTCCGCGTCCCGACGACATTCGCCCCGGCAACGGATCCGGCGCGGGTCGGGCCGGCACTGGCAATCCGGCTGTTCGGGGTTGACGGCGAGTTCGTCCGCGAAGCCGCTGCCGCCGCGCGCACGCACGATTTCATCCTCGGTACGCAACCCGTGTTTCCTTACGCCGACGCCGAAGCCTATGCCGCGGCGATCACGAACTACCTCGCGCGACCGAGCGTAGCCACCGGCAGATCATCGCCGCCGGCGCGCTGGTGGAGCATGCTGCCGTACCGCTTCGGTGATCGGCATGCGGTGAAGTACGCCGCGCGGTCGTGCGCGCCGATCGCGGGTGCCGCGTGTTTCGAATTCATGCTGCAATTCCAGAGCGATCCGGCGAGCATGCCGATCGAAGACGCGAGCGTCGCCTGGGATGAAGCGTTGAGCCCGTTCGAGCCGGTTGCGCTCATCGTGCTGGGTGACGAAGCGCTGCCGGCGGCCGATTGCGCAACCGGGTTCAGTCCCTGGCAGGCGCTCAAGGTCCACGCCCCGCTGGGCGGTATCAACCGCCTGCGTCGCCTGCTCGACGGCAAATTTCAACCGCGGCCGGAAACCTCACCGTAGCGTGTCGCAGGCCCTCGCCATGCGTCTGTTGCTCGTGGCTTTCGTGCTCCTGACGACGATGCTCGCCTACAGCGGCGCGGCGCTTGTCAACGCTACCGCACCGCTCGGTATCGTCTCGTTGCAGCTTGCCGGCACGGGTGCGACCGCGGCGCGCATACTCGACAGCTGGGGTAGCGCCGGGCAGGCAGCGGCGTTGCTCAATCTCGTCATCGATTTCCCGTTTCTCGTGGTTTACGGCACCTTGCTCGGCCTGTGGTGCCGGCGGGCCGCACGCGCGCTGCCGTTGCACGCGGCTACCGGCCGTTCCTGCGTGCACGCCGCCTGGGCCGCCGCCGCATTCGACGCGGTCGAAAACATCGCGCTGCTGGCGCAATTGAACGGCAGCGCAAACGACCCCGCCGCCACGCTCGCATTCACCTGCGCGGGCATCAAGTTCTCGCTGCTCGCGATTGTCATCGCCTATCTCGTGGTCGCGATGCTGGTCGCGGCAGCGCGTAAATTGCGCTAGCCGACCGCGGGTCGTACGCCGCCGCGCGGGCCGCTGTGGCGGGTTCGCGCGGTGAAGTCCGTGCGACGACGCAGTTCTCAGCGGGAATTTCTCCCCGGGTTCAGGACGATTTTGCACCGGCATCGCGCGCCGGCGACGGCGGCACGCTGTTTTCGGTCTTGCGTCGGGGCTGCGGCGCCGGCTCGCCGAAGTGCGGCCAGAGTCCCTGGCGGACGCTTTCCGGCAATACGTTTTCGAGATATTCGAGCGCGGTACCGCGCAAATTCCGGTCGGAGCTCGACACCGCGTGGCGCGACAGCATCAGCGCATCGGGGTCGAGGATCAGACTCAACAACGTAAACACGTGCTCCATGCTGTAATCGATGCGCGGGTCGGCAGACAAAGCCCCCGAGACCATCCCCGTCGGCATCGTAATTTCCGTCTCGAGCTGACGCGACTCCCACTCGACCCGGTCTACCGATACTTCGCGTTCGACGGCGGCGTAGACGACCGACGTGCCGATCTTCAACGACCGATCGCGCTCGTTCATACGCGCCAGTGCCCGTGCACAGCTGTAGCGCACATTGAACTCGTCATCCATCAGGCCGAGCACGAGTGCGGACACGGCGCGCGGATTGTGCGTGACCTCGAGTACGCTCGGGATCCGCTGGCGGGCAAGGAGCGGCAGATCCGGATCGAGTAATGCGTCCGTCAACGCGCCGATCGCCTGCGGCGCCTTCCAGCGCAATTCCATGCGAATGTCCTCGGCGATTTCGTCGTTCGCGAGTAGCGGCACGAGAAACGGCACGAGACGCGCGTCGAGCTGCGGGCTCGACAGGCTGCGCTCGATGCGCGCCGGGTCACCGGACAGCAGATCCGTGATCGCGACGCTCAGCTCGCGGACCCCGTCGGGATCGACCGTGTCGTTCGCGAACTGCACGCTGTAGATGTTGTCGTCAGCATAGCCGGTATTGCTCACTTCGCGGCTTGCGCGCATTTCACGGATCTTCTCCATGAGTACTTCGCGCTCCGATGCCGACGTCATTTCGGCCAGCGTACGCCGGGTCGTCGCGTCGACGACCTGGTCTTCGGTCAGGGCGATCGCGCCACGGCGCAGGCGGGTGGCGAGCTGGTCGACGTAACCACGATACAGCGCGCGCACGACGAGCAGGGTCAGGCCCGCCGCGACGATGGCAAGGACTATCACGGCCGAAGTCGGCAGCGCCGGGGATATCGCGAGCAAGGCGAGCAGGATCCCGCTGCCGATGACATCGCCGAGCCGATCGGAGGCGACGTCGATGATCGTCTTCGTGGGTCGCTTCGTCGGTGCCGGCAGCGGCGTGTAGAGCAATTCGAACGCCGAGCGGAAAAACGAGTTCGCGAACGCGACCTGACCGGCACGCACCGCGACCACGGACCAGAACTTCGTGAACGTCGCGATACTGACGAGCCCGACACCGAGCGCCACCGCCGGCATCGCCGCGAGCGTGATGCCGATCCCGTAGTTTTTCAGCACCCGCGGCCCGAGCGCGGACTGGACGAGAAACGTCAGTACACCGACGGCCGCGTAAAACTGGCCAAAAAACGTGACGAGTTCTTCACCACTCGTAAAACGATCGGCCGCGGCGGCCTTGAACGCATAGTCGACAAGCGCGGCGAGCACCGCCGCGAGCACCATCAGCAGCGCCATCAGTTGCAGATAGCGGTTTGTCACGAGCAGTTCGATACCCGATTGCAGTTCCGGCTGACGCTCGGTTCGCGGGCCGCGCCGCGATTCGCCAATCGAACGCACGCTGTACGCGCAGGCGAGGTGGAGAACGCCGAGCACGATCAACATGGAGCGAACATCGAGCGCCGAGGCGACGCGACCGACGATGAATCCGCCGAGCACCCCACCGAGCGTCGCGGCGGCAGCAACCTTCGCGATCGTGTGTTTCGCCGTATGCGGATCGAAGCGTTCGTTCACGACCGACCAGAATCCGCTGATCAATACCGCACCGAAGATTGCCATCTGCAGATACAGCGCGATCGCGACCCGTTCGGCGGCGACGTCGAAAAACCACCAGTTCGCGATGAACAGCACCGCGCTCACCCCGAACGCGCTCGGGATGACGCGCCAGGGCCCGTAGACCACGAGCAGGCGCGACATGAGGACGACCGCAACCATCGACAGGATCGCCGCGGTGATGACGACTTTCGGCAGCTCCGTTACATCGAAGTGCGACAGGAATACCGCGTCGCGCGTGGCTTTACCGGCAACCTGGTGCGCAATCATGAGCGTCGCCGAAGCGAGCGCGAACAGGGTGGCCGCGCGCGTTCCGTGAGCGCTGGTTTCGGAATTCATGCGTCAGCTTGCGGCGACGAGGCGCCCGTAGGACCGTGACAGGGCCGCGATGGTCAGTAACCACACCGCACAGATTATGAACGTGAGAAACGACAGCTCACCGATATCAAGACGCAGCGGCAGCCACTGGGTAGCGACGAGGATCAGGCCGGACCCGAGTACCTTGAACACACGGTATCCGAGCATGTCGATCCACGCTTTCGCCTGGTAGGTCTGCACCGGATCGACGGGGATGTACAGCAATTCCTTGGAAGCCCGGTTAATCGAATAAGACAACCCGCGGTCCGCCGCTTTCATGACCGAGGCGTTCAGCAGGCTCGTATGCAGAAAGAATCCGAACGAACACAGCGAAATCAGCAGCGGTTGTACCGCGAGTCCCGCGAAGATCCCGATGTAACGATGAATGAGCGGGGTGAACACAATATTCACACCGATCGACACGAGGCCCATGATACTGAAAAATTCGGCGATGAACGCGGTACGCCGATCGAGCGCCATACCCGCACGTTCGATCGAGGTAATAAACTGGAACTCGATGATCGGCTGCGCGAGTTGCGACAGGCATACGACGGCGGCAATCAACAGCACGTAGCGGTTCGCGACGAGCCCTCGCCAGTCCGGTGTTACCGCGGGCGCGGCTGTTTTCACCGTGACTTCCCGGTACATGCCGGCCCGCCACATGGTCACGTTGAGCGCGAACGTCACGAGCAGTAATACGGCGCAGGTGTACAACAGATCGGCGGTCGCGAGCGGCGTGTGCTCGACGAGATAGCTCGCCAGTACACCGCCCGCAACGCCACCGACGAGCCCGCCGGTGCCGACGAACCAGTAGCTCTTGCGCCCCTCCTCGGTATCCGTGATCGAATTCGTCAGACTCCAGAATTGCTCGACGAGTACGACGCTGAAGATGTCGACGAAAATATAGAACGACAGCGCCGCGAACATGTTTTTCTGGCCCAGCAGCAGGCGGAACCCGATTAACAGCACCGCAAACAGTAACAGCGATCCGAGCACGACGCGGGCGCGGGAATAGCGCGCGACGATGCGGTGATAGAAGCCGATCAGGGCCGTCAGGACGATGGCCGAGTACACCCAGGCGTAAGGAAAAGACCCGGCACCACCGAACTCGATCAGCAACGAACGCGATGCCGCTTTCACCTGGTAATACGCGAGGATAATCAGGAAGAAATTCGCGAACAGGGCCAGCGATCGCTGCAGCAGGTGTGATCCCGGTGAACGGGTCGGATTGGGGCTCAAGTTCGGAGGCATGAAAGCGCTATAAATAATTGCCAGTTCGCGCAATATGGTGGTAGAGTCGGTACCTTATGGGGGATTACCGTAGCATAATTGCGGTAGCTTTCGGGCTACTGCTTTCGGCACACGTTTGTGCCGACGGTTTCGATGGCGCGCCGTCGCTACGCGAAAGCTACGACTCCTCCCTGCAAACTGCAGTAGAACGTCAACTCGACCGTCTCGGTCTGAGCGCTGCGGTGAAGCGCCGCGACCTGTGCCTCGCGCTCGTCGACATCAGCAACCCGGACGACCCGCGCGTTGCGTCGATCAATGGCGATCACATGATGTACGCCGCGAGCCTGCCGAAAATCGGCATCCTGCTCGGCGCTTTCGTCGAAATCGAACGCGGAAAGCTGAAGCTCGACGAAAATACCACCGGCTCACTGACCCGCATGATCCGCAAGTCCTCGAACAGCGATGCGACCCTGATGCTGAACCGGGTCGGCAAGATGCGGGTCAACCAGATCCTCAAATCGGATCGCTTCCGCCTCTATGATCCGCTCGTCAACGGCGGTCTGTGGGTTGGCAAGGAATATGCCACCGGCAGCGCATTTCAGCGCGACCCGCTGCACAACATCTCCCACGGCGCGACGGCGATGCAGACGGCGCGGTTCTATTACATGCTCGAAACCGGGCAACTGACGAGTCCGCGCCTCACCCGGGTGATGAAAGAAATGCTGTCGAAGCCCGGCATCAAGCATAAGTTCGTCAAAGGACTGGCAGGCCGTGAAGGGGTCAGGATTTATCGCAAGTCCGGCACGTGGCGCGATTTTCATGCCGACAGCGCGCTCGTCGAAGCGCCGGGCGGCTACCGCTACATCATCGCGGCACTCGCCAAGGACCGCCGTGGCGGCACCTGGCTCGAACAGATTGCCTCCGCCATGCACCCCGTCGTCGTACCAACCCGCCTCGCCTCCGTCACCCACACTTCGCAGTAAACGAACCCCAAGCCAAGCACCCGCCCCGGACCTCACCGGTCTTTACGCCGGGCAGGAATTTACCGTCACCCGCCGACCGGCACGGCCATCACACCGTCAACAACGTCACCGACGGTGTATTCATCTCGGTCTCGGCATGGAATCCCCGCACCAGCACGACGCGATCGCCGGGCGCGGCAACCCCAAGTTCACGTGCGACACGGCGCGCGACAGCGGTCGGATTTTCCTTGCCGACCGCGCGGTCGAGGTGTGGCACCACCCCCCACATCAGATTCATACGCCGGCACGTTCGCGCGCTGCGCGAAATCGCGATCACGGGCGCTTCAGGGCGTGCCGCGCTGATCGTCGCCGCGCTCATACCCTGGTTGGAAATCACGAGTACGGCGCGCGCGCCCATGTCGGCGACGAGGCTTGCCGCCGCGTTCGCGATCGCTTTGCCGAACGCAACGGTCCCCCGCCGGCGGCGCGTTTGTTCATGCCGCGCCGGCGCTTCGAGGTGCCAGTGGTAGCTCTCGGTCTGGCGCGCGACCCGATCCATCATCGCGACGGCCCGGACCGGATGGCGACCGACAGCGGTTTCACCACTCAGCATGACGGCATCCGTTCCGCTCGCCACGGCCGTGGACACGTCCGTCACTTCAGCACGCGTCGGGCGCGCATTCTCGATCATGGACTCGAGCATCTGCGTCGCCACGATCACCGGTTTGTTCGCTTCGATCGCGAGGTTGATCAACTGGTGCTGCGCAATCGGTACCTGTTCGGGTGAGAGTTCCACGCCGAGGTCGCCGCGCGCAACCATGATGCCGTCGGCGAGCGCGAGAATTTCCGCGTTGTTTTCCAGTGCTTCGGGCTTTTCGATTTTCGCGATCAGCATCGGCGGGTGCTCGGCGGTGGAGACGATATCAACGAGTTGCTGGATATCGGCCGCGGATCGCACGAACGACAGGGCGATGAAATCAACGTCCTCGGCGAGCGCGAATGCCGCATCCTCGCGGTCCTTTTCCGTCAGCGACGGGGCGGAAACATCCACCCCCGGCAGGTTGATGCCCTTGTGATCGCCGACCGGCCCGCCGGCGACAACGCGGCATCCGATATCCGGCCCGTCGATGCGCAATACCTCGAGCTCGACAGCGCCGTCGTTCAGCAGGATGCGGTTGCCCGGTGTCACGTCGCGCGGGAGCGATTCGTATTGCGAGGGAATGATGCCCGTGTCGCCGAGCACATCCCGCGAGGTCACCGTGACTTCGGCACCGGCCTCCAGTTCGATCGCCCCGCCGGCAAACTTGCCGGTGCGGATTTTCGGGCCGCACAAATCCGCGAGGATGGCCGTGTGCACTTCGAGCGCTGCGGCGCTTTCGCGTATCGCCGCGATAGCGGCGCGGTGCGACGCATGCGCGCCGTGCGACATGTTGATCCTGAACACGCCGACCCCGGCGTTGATCAAGGCGTGAATTGTCGCCGGATCCGCGCTCGCGGGCCCGATCGTGGCGACGATTTTCGTACGCCGGTATTTCAGGAAATCAAGTTGGGTTACGATGGACATGGCACACAGCCTGGCGAAGAAAAGACAGCGCTTCAGAGTATAGCGCGCTTGTCCGCCAGCGCTCTGCCGAACACCTGCACGTGCCACACCAGTCGACGGGCGGAACCCGAATCACGATGAGCCAGTTCCAGTTGTTGCGCTCGCGGCGCTTCCTGCCGCTGTTCATCGTCCAGTTTCTCGGCGCGTTCAACGACAACGTGTTCCGCTTTGCGCTGATCATTTTCATTACGTTCACGATCGCCAATCGCAGTGGCATCGACGCCCGCTCGCTCGTCGTCATCAGTGGCGGAATTTTTATCCTGCCGTTCTTTTTGTTCTCTTCTCTCGCCGGTCAAATCGCCGACAAGTGCGAAAAAGCGACAATCATCCGGCGGGTCAAATTCGTCGAAATACTCGTGATGGCAGCCGGCGCGATCGGTTTCTGGCTCGAACACACGGCCTTCCTGCTGTGCGTACTGTTCGCGATGGGCATGCAATCGACGTTTTTCGGTCCGTTGAAGTACGGCATCCTGCCGCAACACCTGCGCGAGGCGGAACTGACCGGTGGCAATGGGCTGATCCAGCTCGGTACGTATGCCGCGATTCTGCTCGGAGCGGTTACCGGCGGTATGCTCGCCGCGGTTGAAGGCCTCGGCCCCGTACCCGTGGTGGCCTGCATCGTCGCGCTCGCGGTTTCCGGATGGATCGCGGCGCAATTCATTCCACCGGCTGCCTCCTCGGACCCGGCGGTGAAAATCAACTGGAATCTGCCGCAGGCGACGTTCCGGCTGTTGCGCTACGCGTTCGCTAACCGCGAAATCCTCACCCTCATCCTTGCGATCTCCTGGTTCTGGTTTCTCGGCGCGACGTTTCTCAGCATGGTACCGACCTATGGCAAGGAGCTGTTGCTGGCCGATGAACAGGCGGTAACCCTGCTGAACGTCGCGTTTACGCTCGGTATCGGTACCGGGTCGCTGTTGTGCGAACGCTTTTCCCGCGGGCGTATAGAACTCGGACTCGTGCCGCTCGCGTGCGTCGGAATTTCCGTGTTCGCGGCCGATTTTTTCCTCATCGGCCACCCGCGGACTCCGGCCGCAACGTTAGAGATCGGGACGTTTTTCCTGCATCTGCCGGCGGCGCGCGCGTTTGTTGATTTAACCCTGATCGGCGCCTTTGGCGCGTTGTTCATCGTGCCCCTGTATGCCGCGCTGCAGGCGCGCGTCGATTCCGCGCGTTGCGCCCGGGTTATGGCCGCGCTGAACGTGATGAACGCGCTGTTCATGGTCGTTTCGGCCGTGTTCACGGTTGCCCTGTTCAGACTCGGCGTGAGTATTCCCGGTGTCTTCGGCATCGTCGCCGCGATGAACCTCGTCGCGATGGTGCTTGCCGCCATGGCGTTGCCCGAATTCGCGCTGCGCGTGCGCGAACTGCTCCGCGCTGCCATAATCCAACGCTCGTAACCGTTGCCGTGTAGTCCACACACCTGCCTTGTTTTGCGCCTCCGGTAACGGTGAGACACAATAAGTGGCAAAACAGCACCGAAGAGGGGGAGACTCAAGTAATGAAATATTCCACGACATTCGCGCTGCTCGTCGCAGCGATGCTTATCGCCGGCTGCGGGAAAGATGACGCCGGAGGCAACAAGGCAGCGGCACCTGCGGCGCCAGCGGCTTCGGGCGAAGCAGCAGCGCCGGCCGCGGCAGCACCAGCCGCCGCGCCGGATTCCGCTGCGGCGCCGGCCGCCGAACCGGCCCCGATGATGAGTGCCGACGGCGCCACGAAAATGATCGATCACAGCAAGGACGAAATCGAGTTCATGCTGAAGAAATCGCTCGCCGGCTGGGAGTCGTTGCTCGAGGATGTCTCCGATTCCGAACAGGTCGCCATGATCGAAAAGGAAATCGCGAGCCTGAAGAGCAAACTCGAAGCGATGTAAGACCGCGCCGTCTCCGGGACGGACCGATCCGCGGCACCGTATTGATACGGTGTCGCGGATTACTTGAACACGAGATCCGCGACGTCGCGGTAGTCCTCGGCGAAACTCACCTGCATACCCTTGCGAATATATTCCGGAAGTTCCGCGTAATCGCCGGCGTTCGCCGCCGGCAGGATTACGTGTTTAATCCCGTTGCGTTTTGCCGCGACGATCTTCTCCCGCACCCCGCCGATGGCCAGCACCCGGCCGGTTAGTGTGAGTTCGCCGGTCATGGCGTAAGCGCGGCGCATTTGCTGGCCGCGCGCGAGCGACAGCAGCGCCGTCGCCATCGTAACGCCGGCACTCGGACCGTCTTTCGGTGTCGCGCCCTCAGGCACGTGAATATGAATCAGCGCGTCATCGAAATAACCGGCTTCACCGCCGAAAGCTTCGAGGTTTGAACTGATGTAGCTGTAGGCGATCTCGGCAGATTCCCGCATCACCTCGCCGAGTTGCCCCGTGAGCTTGAACCCACGCGAACTCGTGTGCACGCGGGTCGCTTCGACGTCGAGCGTGGCCCCGCCCATCGCCGTCCACGCGAGTCCCGTAACAATGCCGATCCCGCGTTGTGGCGACTGATTGCGAAAGACGGCCTGACCGAGATACTCAGCAAGATTCGCCGGGGTGATCTTCGCCCTGGCCTTGCTGTCCGCGAGTACCTTCACGACGACCTTGCGCGCGATCCGCCCGAGCTGCTTTTCGAGGTTACGCACGCCGGCCTCGCGCGCGTAATTTTCGGCGATATCACGGATCGCAGCGTCGGATACCGTGACCTGTTTTGCCGTCAACCCGGCTTTACGCCGCTGCTTCGGCCACAGGTGACGCTTCGCGATACTCACTTTTTCCTGCGTGATGTATCCCGACAGGCGAATCACCTCCATACGGTCGAGCAAGGGGCGCGGGATGGAGTCGAGTTGATTCGCGGTGCAGATAAACAATGCGTTCGACAAATCGAAACGCACATCGAGATAGTGGTCGAGGAACGAAGCGTTCTGCTCGGGATCCAGCACTTCGAGCAACGCGGATGCCGGATCACCCTGGAACGAGTTACCGACCTTGTCGATCTCGTCGAGCATGATGACGGGATTCGACACGCCGGTTTCGCGTATCGCCTGGATGAATTTACCGGGCATTGCGCCGATGTATGTTCGCCGGTGTCCCTTGATCTCCGCCTCATCGCGCATACCGCCGAGACTGAAGCGATAGAACTCGCGCCCGAGCGCGTCAGCAACCGAACGTCCGATCGACGTCTTGCCGACACCGGGCGGGCCCACGAGGCAGATAATCGATCCCGCGATCTCACCCTTGAGCGCGCCCACCCCGAGGAATTCCACGATGCGATCTTTCACGTCGTCGAGGCCTTCATGGTCGCGGTCGAGTATCTCGCGCGCGCGTACGAGGTCGAGGTTGTCGGCCGAGTTCCTGCCCCACGGCAGGTCCGTCAGCACGTCGAGGTAGTTACGGGTCATCCCGTATTCCGGCGACCCGGGTTCGAGAAACGAGAATTTCTGCATCTCCTGGTCGATACGCTGCTGTGCCGCGGGCGGGACTTCACAATCGACGAGTCGCGCCGCGAACTCTTCGAGTTCGACGGTTTTGTCGTCTTTCGAAATCCCCAGTTCTTTCTGGATTTCCTTCAGTTGTTCCTTGAGGAAGAATTCGCGTTGATGCTGACTCGCGCGTTCTTCGACCTTCTGGCGGATTTCCGTTTGCAGCCCGGCCACCTCGAGTTCGTGCTGCACGAGCAACATGACGTGCTCCATACGACGCAACAACGGTACGGTATCGAGTACTTCCTGCAGGTTCTCGGCTGAAGCGCTCGTCAGCGCCGCCGCGAAATCCGCCAGCGGCGACGCATCGTCGGGATTGAAGCGATCGAGGTAGGCGCGCACGTTTTCCTTGTACAACGGGTTGAGCGGTAGCAATTCCTTGATCTTGTTGATGATCGCGAGCGCGTAGGCACGAATCTCCTGGGTGATCGGCTCTTCGGTGGGCGGATAGTCAACCTGCGCGATGAACGGCGCCTTGTCGCTCGTGATGTGCCTGATTTCAAACCGTCGCAGGCCTTCGGCTATGAACTGGATCTTGCCTTCGCCGCGGATCGCATTGTGCACGCGCACGACGGTTCCCATCGACGCGAAGTCATCCCGCGTCGGCATGCGATCCGACGCATTGCTCGCGAGCACGAGACCCACGAGATGGTGCGAGGTGTTGCCGACCTGCTCCACGGTACGCGACCAGCGCTGCTCATCGATGACGATCGGCATCGTCTGCGCCGGGAAGAACGGGCGCGCCTGCAGCGGCAGGAGCAAAAGCTTTTCCGGGAATTGCACGTCGACACGTGCCGGCATTCCGTCGCTCGAGGTGCTGTTCGGGGTGACGATGATTTCGGGTTCTTCGCTCATGGGTAGCGGCGCGCGCCTGTTCTTGATCGAGCTATGAACATGGGGGCGCCGCGGCGCGAATTCAAGCAGGGCCTCGCGCCGGCGCGATTTGTCACGCTGCGCGTCGCGGCGTCAGGTCACGGTGTGAGATGCGCGTTCGATTGACGACAGGCTGTCGATAAACTCTTTCGCCGAACCGAACCGGTCCTGCGGGTTTTTCGCCAGCAGCATTTCAATGATCGGTTGAAAATTGCGCACGCGGTCCGGCAATTGCGGAATATCGGCATGAACATGCTGGTAGACGAGCCCGGAGGCGGTTTCCGCCCTGAAGGGCTTCGTGCCGGTGAGCATTTCGTACAGCACGATACCGGCGCTGTAAAGGTCGGAACGATGGTCCACCGCGTTGCCGAGCGCCTGTTCCGGACTCAGGTAGTTCGGCGTGCCGAGCACGCTGCCCATTTTCGTCAACTCCCCGGTTTCGTCCAGGCGTTTCGAAATGCCGAAATCGGCGATCGCAAGGCTGTCGTCGGAGCGAAACATGATGTTGCCCGGTTTCAGGTCGCGGTGCACGATACCGGCTTCATGGATTGCACTGAGTCCGTACCCGATGTGGGTAATGTAATTCAACGCGTCCGGCAGCGAGACGCCGTGTTCGATGCGTTGCTTCAGGTCGCCGCGGGTAAAGAACTCCATCGCGATGTAGCCGTAATCTTTCGTGAATCCGTGCTCGAGAAACTTCACGACATACGGACTGTCCAGTTCGGCCACGAGTTCGGCCTCCTGGACGAAGCGCTGCAGGGCCTGCGGTTCCTTGATCGACAATACATCGATAATTTTCAGCACCAGCGTCATACGATCGGACTGGCGTTCCGCCAGATACACGCGCGAGGTGGCGCCCTGTCCGATCAGGCGCACGAATCGATACCCGATCCGTTTGCCGTCGGGCGTGTTGTTGCGATTGAATCGAACCTTGCGGAAGACCGTCCTGTCCGTGTCGCGCAGCGACTCGAACGTGGCGTCGAGCGTGGTTTCATCGTCCGGTGACCTGGCGCGTTCGGCCGCGGCGGAACGCACGAGACCGGCAATCCGGTCGGTGTTGATATCGTCTTTCTTGATGTAGTCGCTCGCACCGAGCTTGATCGCCGAGGCCGCGACATATTCGTCGCCCATCGACGTCATCAGGATGCACGGCGGAAATCCGGGTGATTCACGGTAGTGCTTGATCCATTCGAGCCCGTTTTCGTGCAGGCCGAGCTGGTAGTCGATCAGCAGTACGTCGTACAGGCTCCAGTCGAAATCGACCCCCGGCCGGCCCTGTTGCTCCGGGTCGTATTCCGTCACTTCGATATCCGGAATTGCGTTCGCCAGCATGCGACGCAGTAACGTCATGTACTCCTTGGAATCGTCGACGATAATCAATTTCATGGGATTGTGAAGCTTTGCCAATCGCTCCGGCGAAACAATCGTCGCATTGCCGAGTTCGGTTCGCATTCGGAAATAAGCTCGTTGAAACAAGAAGTTAGGATTTTTCTGTCACACACCATGCGATCCACACGCGGGCACCGTGACGACCGCCACGGCACGCTATAGTCGATAGCGGCCGGGCCGCGAAATAATTAACGATGACCCGGGTGTCAGCGGCAGCATCACACCGCGCGGCACGACCGGCGTCGCGAGCCGGGGACGGCACGCCGGATTTGCAACGTCGCGGGCTTGCCGGTGACGTCAAGCAAGAGCGGAAGAAGATCGGGTCGGGCCGCTGCGTGAGCGTCCGGGCGTTGTACGCGGAGTGTTCGTGTCCACCGAAAGCGCGGGCGCCATGCCGCGTAGCCGTCCATCGACCCGCGGTCGTGGCGGTCCGGCGCCAGGGAGCCGTCAATCCGTCAATCGGCCCGTGTTCCGCTGCCGTCCTGCGCGGCGTCCCGCGGCGCGCTGTCGCCGGGATACGCGGCCGGGGTGAAACCGATCAACGACCGTACGCGCTCGGCGACCTTCGTCGCCTCATTCATCGGCGCCGCCGTACCCTGCGGCAGATCACCGTCGAAATATCGCGCAACCCCGCGTTTAATCAGCGCATCGTGCAGCTTCGTGATGTCGCCATGCGGACGCACCCAGCCGCCCGCGGCGAGTTTCGCGCAGAACAATTCGATACCGGTTTGCGGGCGTTCGAGGCCGCGACGGTTGACCGGCCGCGCGAATGCACGCCGCATGATCCAGTCCGACACGCCCTGGCCAAGCAGGAATTTCACCCGGTGCGTGTCCTTGCCGCGCTTGCCCAGCGGATAGATCAACACGGGCTTCCCGGTTGCCGTGGCTTCGGCGAGCATCGATGCGCTCTCACCGCTGACAATGAGAATATCGGCCAGCGCGAGGTACCCGAAATACGGATTCTCGTCGGCTGTGTGCGCACGGCTCCAGTGGTAGGAGTGCACGGTGACATTGCCGAGCGCATCGACGAGCGCGCGCGCCGCATCCGTGTCGGTCCTGCGACTCGTGGTCACGAAGACCGATCCGCCGGCGTTGCGCGCGAGCGTTCCCACCTGGCCGCCCATATGGCGTGCCTGTTCCGCATCGAGCGCGTGCACACTGTCGTCGCCGCCGACGAGCAGGGCGATACGCGGCGATGCCGCGGCACCGAGCACGGGCAGCCAGCGTTGCGCCGCCTCGTCGAGTTCCGACTGCCGCACGCGGGTCAGCGGTACCGTGGTCTCGATCCGTCGCGGGTCCGGGTACAGGCCGACGTATGCCGGCGCCACGGACAAATCGAATTCATTGCCAAGATGCGCGCCCTTGCGCCCGAGGAGTACGGTACGTGTACGACCTTTCGAGGCGCGCCGGATCCATTCCGCAACCGGCGCTGCGCGCGCCCCGGACGCGACGACGAGATCCGGCCACGGCGCGCGTAATTGCTGCGCGCTGCGCTCCGTCAAGCCGCGCAGGGTTGGACCGCGGAGAAAATTTGGCCGCGTGGCCAGCGGTCCGAATTCGAGTTTGATGCGGCGATATGGCCAATCGAGCGCGTTGACGAGCCCGAGCGACTGCGTCGTATGCCCCGGTTTGTGATCCTCGAGCAGCCACACGAGCGGCGGATCCGAACCGAGAAACCGTCCGCCCTGGCGGTATTCCGTATCCGCGGCGGAAAAATCGTCCCCGTGCGCGAGCATCAGTGACCAGTGAACCTCAGGATGCCGCGCCGCGGCCATGCCAAGCAGCGCGGCCCACCAATCGGCGCCCAATACGGTTCCCTGGTGAATGCGCGGATCGCGCGCGGCGTCGACCCGGTTAATCGCGAGCAAAACGAATGCACGCGCGCGGCGGACAATCTCGTCGATCACCCAGGGAATATCATCGACCGGCAGCCGCGCAAGGTCAGCCATGCACACGACGCCATCGAACGCGCCGTCGGCACCATCTCCGGCGAGCGACTGGAACAGGCCACTGCGCTGACGGACAACCGGGTCTGCCGGCGCCGGTGGCAGTGTTTCGAGGATGTCGGCGGAATCGTCGAGGTACAGGACCGATCGCGGGGTGCTGCGTTCGCTCAGTTCATCGAGCGCCGCGGCAACGGGCGGTGTCGGCTTGCTCGCGCCGCGGCCGGTCGTGCGCGATTTTGCGTCGGCGAGAAATTCACTCGGCCGCTCGCGTGTGAAGACCTGGAACCCGGCGGCATCCGCGGCGCGTTCGCAGGCAAAGAACACCTCGGCCGCCGGATTCGGCTGGTACACGAAACGATCCGGAAACGGCCGCCAGGGTTGCTTGTGGATCGTGGTGAAATGAATGAGTTTTGAGCGACCGGCAACATATTCCTGATCGCGCGCATTCCATACGCCGTCGAGCTTGCCATAGCACGCGGTTTCCGCGAGCGCCCGGTCGATCAGGCGATTCTTGCGCCAGCGCTTCGCCTTGTCGATCGGCCACACGCGCGCCATGCGCGCGCAATCGAGCAACATGACCGAAGTGTCGCGCGGCGATACGGCGAGGTAACCGTGCTCACCCATGTCGAGATCGAACAATTTCGCCGGATCATCGAGATACAGCTGATCGGTGTCGTTATAAATCGCCCGGCCGCGGCTGCCGGCGTAATGCGCGATCGCGAACCGGTAGTTCGTGAAACCGGTGAGCCAGCGACGATCGTCAAAGCCGGTGAGCCGTTTCATCAACGAGATTTCGTACACGCGGGACGGATCGCGATGCTGTTCGACGGACCAGACGAATACGCGCTCAGCGCGGTACTGCGCGGGTTCCGTACCGAGAAAGATCCGCACCGGCGGTTTACCGCTGGGCTGAACGCCCTCGTGAACCGGCAAGGTGATCGTCACCGGCCGTTCCCGCGGCGGATAACTTGCGTGTTGCGAGCCGAGGGCGGTCATGGCGAACAGTGCGGGGACGATGCATGCATCCGCCGGATTATCGCCAATTCGCCCCATACGGAACAAGCACCGCGGCGCCGACCCCGAGCCTCGCGCACCGGCGCGGTCGCGACGTCCCCGGTCGGATCGGGTCCGAAACGGCGGCCCGGGGTCCTCGCTGCGATAGCGGGCCGCCATGACGCAAGGGACCGGGTTGCACGCCGGCGGGCAAGCGCGGCCGCGGCCGCCACCGGGTGTTTAGTGGTCGGCGGGCGCGTGGGTTATCATGCGCCGCAATCATGATCCCGACGGCGCAAAAGTACGCTCTCCGGCCGACCGTTTGCGTTCGGCAATGAAAGTTCTGCTCGATTTTGCTCGCAGCCAGCCTTTACGCAGTGGCATTACGCTGCTGTGCCTGCTGCTCGCCGGGGTGGCCGAAGGCATCGGCCTGTCGTCGCTGTTCCCCGTGCTCGAACTGGCGGCGCCCGATCCGAACAGCGAGCCGTCAGGCTTCGCCGAAACCGTCCGCAGCGGCCTCCACGGCGTCGGGATCGAACCCACGCTCGGTGCGCTGCTGTTGCTCGTGGTCGGCGGCATCACGGCGAAAGCCATCCTCGTATTGCTCGCAAACCGCCAGGTCGGTTACGCCGTTTCGAGCGTCGCCACGGAGTTGCGTCTCGCGCTCGTCAGCGCCTTGATGACCGCGCGCTGGCGGTATTTCACGACCCGGCCGACGGGTGAAATCGCAAACGCCTTCACGACCGAGGCGGAGCGCGCATCACACGCGTTTCTGCACGGATCACTCGTACTCGCCGCCGCGATCCAGGTGCTGTTGTACACCGCGATCGCGCTGATGATTTCATGGCAGGCAACCCTCGCGGCGCTCGCGCTCGGTGCGTTCAGCGCCGGCGCGCTGAACTGGCTCGTTACCGCGGCGCGCCGCGCCGGTATCAAGCAGACGGAACTGTTGAAAATCTCCGTCGCGCACCTTGCGGACGCGCTGCATGCGATCAAGCCGCTGCGCGCGATGGCGCGGGAAAAGCTCATGAATAATGTGCTGATCCGCGAAACCCGGGATTTGAACCGCGCGCAGCGCGGCGAAGTCCTGAGCAAGGAAGGATTGAAAGCGCTGCAGGAACCGATCCTCGTCGCCGGTCTCGCATTCGGGCTATACGTCGCCGTCACGTACTGGTCGATGTCGGTATCCTACCTGCTCATGTTCGGCGTGCTGTTCGGACGCACGCTCGGTGCGATCGGCAAGGCCCAGAAGGAAATCCAGAAGTTTGTCGTGCGTGAAAGTGCTTACAAGTCGTTGCGCGCGACGATCAACGCCGCCGAAGGGGAACGCGAACCGCTGCACGGCGGCATACAGCCAACGCTCGAACGCGGTATCGAACTCGAAAATATCCACCTCGCGTATCGCGACGACCCGGTGCTGCGCGATGTGAGCCTGTTCGTGCCGGCCGGCGAGCTGACGACATTGATCGGTGGTTCCGGCGCGGGCAAGACCAGCCTCGCCGATCTCGTGATCGGCCTCGTCGCTCCGGTGAGCGGCGAGATCCGCATCGACGGCGTCAATCTGAACGACATCGACCTGCGGGCGTGGCGACGCATGGTCGGTTATGTGCCGCAGGAAATGTTTCTGCTGCACGAAAGCGTGTACACGAACATCGCCCTCGGCGACGAGGACATTTCGCGCGAACAGGTCTGGCACGCACTCGAGCGGGTCGGTGCCCGCGCCTTCGTCGAAGCGCTACCGCAACAACTCGACGCACCCGTCGGCGAACGCGGACTGCTACTGTCCGGCGGGCAGCGTCAGCGCATTGCCATCGCGCGCGCGATCGTGCGATCTCCTCAATTGCTGATTCTTGATGAAGCCACCGCCTCGCTCGATCCGCTGACCGAAGCCGCGGTCGTGCGCACGGTTGCGGAACTTCGCGGTGAGATGACGATACTCGCGATCACCCATCAGCAGGCCTTCGCGGACCGCGCCGATCATCTGTACCGGCTGCACGACGGTAGCGTCAGCAACGCCGCCTGATCGCGCGCCCGCCGGCGGCAAATTCGGTAGCATGGCGGGGAAACGGCGGTACCGGCGCCGTCCCGATACGAGTACATAAAAAGACACTATGCAGAAACTTCTGATCACCGCGATTGCGCTATTCACCGCGTTGTCGGCCAGCGCCGCCGACGAACAAGCTGCCGGTGCGACACAGCCCGAATACACGAGCTGGATCGAATCGATGAAGCAGGCGGAGCGCGGTCCGTTCAAACAGATCCGCTGGTTCTGCAAGGATGGCCAGGTTCTTCCGCCCCGACCCTACGGGTGCAAGGAGTTCGGCGGCGGTTCGCAGCACGGTGAATGGTCGGACCGGACAAAAACCTTGCGCGATGCCGGTTATTTCATCGCGAATTTCTATTCCGATCTCGATATCCCGACGTTCGTGAAACAACACGCGGCGACGGATCGGTTCGCGCAAATGCTGATCGAGCAGTTTTTGATCCGCAGCGACGACGGCTGGATCCTGCGGCGTGCGCGCTACTATCGCGGCGCATACCAGGCGGAAGGAGAACGCCTCGGCGCGCGCAAGTTGTTGCTGAAACTGGCGGAAGACCCGGACTGGCTTGGCTACCGCTACGTCGTCCTGCGCAGCGCCGCCCGGCTGCTCGATCATGGCCGTGAAACCGCTTCGGCCCAGGAAGTCCGCCAGCTGTCGGCCTCGCTGTCCGAACGCGACACGAAGTTCCGCGACCTCAGGGTAAAGATCCACGGCAGCCCGGAGCTACCCGATGCGAAAGCCGTACGGGAATACGCGGCGAACGTGGAGAACGCCGAAGCCCGCGCGGAATACGTCCGTCTCGCCGGGCTCATCGAACAAATCTACTCCGCGGATATCGGCCGCGAGTTGCGCGAACTCGCCGCCGATTCCGCCGGGGCCGGCGACCTGCCGGAACTCGTGAACGCAGCCCATGCGGCGTTACGGCAGGACGCTACACCGCTCGGGCGGAGCGCAATCCTGTCGCGGCTGCTCGCCGATCTGCGCGACCGCGTGAACGTACCGAACGGACCGCGCCAGCGTCTGCAACTGATCGACGCGAGTCTCGCGATCGAGGCGGAGTTGTTTACGCTCGGCGCCGCCGGCGCGAAAGCCGCGGCCGGATTGACCCGTGCCGCCAGGCTCGCCCTGTTGCGCGACGAACTCGCCGCGCTCTACGGTACCGGTCTGCTCTCGGCCCGGCAGCATCACGCCGCGGTGCGGGAAATCGATATGCTGCTGGCCACCCCCGAGACCACGGTCGGGGCCTACAAGTCGACGCTCGACTACCTTGCGCTCGTGCCAAACTGGGGCACCCAGAACCTGCGACGCTTTTTCGGTGACGGCATGGCGAAGCTCGGCGAAATCGAACCGAAAGCCCTGCTGTTCATCCAGGACTATCTGCGCGGCAGCCCGATGTTTCATTACGCCGCCCGGATCGACGAACAGGTACGTGACGCGAACCGCCTGGCCGGCGTGCGCAACGAGTTGTTCGGCAACGACGTCGGCGCGCGCCTGCGCAGTCTCAATCCGGGGCTCGCACGCGGCACCCTGCATGTGATTGGCGCGCAGAATCTCGCCGACCTCGATCCCGCCGGTATCTACCTGCTGCCGGAAACGGTGTCCGAACTGCCGCCGATTGCCGGCATCCTCACGGAAGGTGAAGGCAATCCGCTGTCACACGTACAGCTGCTCGCACGTAATCTCGGCATTCCGAACGTCGGTGTCGATCAGAGCCTGCTCGACGCCCTGAAGCGTCACGCGGGCGAACGCGTCGTGCTGGCCGTGTCGCCGGCGGGTTCGGTAAGACTCTCGCTCGACGATGGCCGCCTCGACGCGGTGTTTGCCGATGAGGCAGCAAATGACGCGGCCGGTTCATTGATCCGCGTCGATCTCGACAAACTCGATCTCGAGGAGCAGCGCTTCCTCACGCTGAGCGAATTACGCGCAACGGATTCCGGACGCATCGTCGGACCGAAAGCGGCGAAGCTCGGTGAACTGAAACACCACTACCCCGAAGCCGTAGCGGAAGGACTCGCGATCCCGTTCGGCGTGTTCAAACGCCTGCTCGATGCACCGATGCCGGCGACCGGCGGCAGCGTATTCGAGTGGATGCAAAGCGAATACGACCGGCTCGCGGCCTTGCCCGCGGACAGTCCCCGGCGCCGCGGCGAGACCGAAGCATTTCGCGCGCGGCTGCAGGAAACCGTGTTGCGGGCCGACCCGGGCGATGCCTTTCGCACACGCCTGCGGGCGAAACTTATCGACGTGTTCGGCGCGGACGGAAAATTCGGTGTGTTCGTGCGCAGCGACACGAACGTAGAAGACCTGCCCGGTTTCACCGGCGCCGGGCTGAACCTGACGGTTGCGAACGTCGTTGGCATCGAGAACATTTTCGCGGCGATCTCGCGCGTCTGGGCCTCGCCGTTCAGCGCGCGCTCGTTTGCCTGGCGCCAGACGCTCATGGACAAACCCGAACACGTCTACCCCGCCGTACTGCTCATGCGCAGCGTCGACGCCGAAAAATCCGGCGTGCTCGTCACCCAGGACATCGACACCGGCGACGGCAACTGGCTGTCGGTCGCGGTAAACGAGGGGGTCGGTGGTGCGGTCGATGGCCAGTCGGCCGAGTCGCTCAGAATCGATACGCGCACCGGCGAGGTGCGTCTCATGGCCGCCGCGACGGCGCCGTTCCGGCGCCAGGTCGATCTTTCCGGCGGCGTGGCCACATTGCCCGTCAGTACCGCCGACCGGGTGCTGCGTGACGAAGAGATCCGGCAACTCGTGAAACTCGCGCGTGATCTGCCGACCCGCTTTCCCGAGGTCGTCAACGCCGCGGGCAAGACGGCGCCGGCCGATATCGAGTTTGGCTTTCTCGATGGCGAACTCGTGTTGTTTCAGATCCGGCCGTTTCTCGACAGCGACAAAGCGCTCGGCAACACGGTGTTGCGCGAACTCGATGCCCCGCTCGCCGCGCGACGCGAACGCCCGGTTTCGCTCACCGACGTCCCGTGATCCACGCTCAATACACTTCCATTATGAACCTGCGCGCTCAACCCGAACCGCTACGACGAGGAATCATCATGCGAACACTGAACGCCGCCGCCCTGCCACCGACCCGCCGCCACCCCTGGCGTGATCCGGTCTTGTTTCTCACGCTGCTCGTGCTGATCGCGGGTGCGCTGTTTGCCGCCGGTGCCCGCGCCTACCCCATCGACGCTTACGAGAAAACCGGGATCGGGCGGCTCGAATACATGCGCCGGGTGGAGCAGGATCTGATCAGGGACCGCAAACAACCGCGCGGTGCGCTGCTGACGACGGCCGAGGTGGATATCCGGCTCACGGACCACAAGGACATGGAACTGCCGCCGGTCGACGGGATCTTCAGGCGTCAGATCGAGGGCTTGCTTGGAGAATACGTCGACCGCTATGCCGTGTCCGTACTCGATTTGAGCGACATGGCAAATCCGCGCTACGCGGAAGTGAACGGCAACGTCGCGCGTAATCCGGGCAGTGTCGGCAAGATCCTCGTCGCGCTGGGAATCTTTCAGGCGCTCGCCGATTACTACCCCGATGATCTCGATGCCCGCTGGCGCGTGCTGCGCGAGACGGAAATCATCGCCGATGAATTCATCATTTCCGATTCACATACGGTGCGGATGTGGGACCGTGCGAATGAAAAGTTGATCCGCCGCCCGCTCGATATTGGTGATCGCGGCAGGCTGTTCGAATACCTCGACTGGATGGCCTCACCGAGTTCGAACGCCGCGGCGGCGACGCTGACGAAGCACGGCATGTTGCTCTCCGAGTTCGGGACGGCCTACCCGGTTGATGAAGCAACATCGAAAGCATACTTCGCGAACACACCGCGCCAGGAACTGACCCGCCGGCTCGCCACGTTCATCGAGGCGCCGGTCACGCGGAACGGCCTCGACCTGAAACAGATCCGCCAGGGCAGCTTCTTTACCCGCACCGGCAAGCAGAAGGTCCAGGGTACGACGAGTTACGCGACGTCGCGCGCGCTCATGGAAGTGATACTGAAAATGGAACAGGGTCGCCTCGTCGATGAATTTTCCTCGCGCGAAATGAAGCGCCTGCTGTATGTCACGGAACGACGGATCCGCTATGCCTCGGCGCCCGCGCTGAACGACGCCGCGGTCTATTTCAAGAGCGGATCACTGTACGGATGCGAACCGGAACCGGACTTCGTCTGCAAGAAGTATCACGGCAACGTGCGCAACTTCATGAACTCCGTCGCGATCGTCGAGGCGCCGGCCGGTGAGCGGAAGCTGCACTACATCGTGACGCTCATGTCGAATGTCTTGCGGCGTAATTCCGCCGTTGATCACCAGACGTTCGCGACCCGGCTGCATCGCCTGATCGAGGCTTATCACAAGCCGCGGCTGGCGTCGCCGCCAGCGCCGGCAGCGGCCGCGACCGCAAGCCCGGTCACCACGTCGACCGCCGTGCCGCAGATCCCGACGTCAGGTCACTGAGTTAGCGGTGGCTACGTTCGCGACAACCCGATTGCTGCACCGCAATAGTTCACCTGTGCGACCTGCGCGCACGAATGGTGCAGTGCGGCAAAACAGTTTCTCGTAAGTCATTGAATTTATTACGCCGAAAATTGGCACGAATGCTGCAGTATTGAAAGCACGGTTCTTTCCTCAGGAGATCCGTGAAGTTCGGACCTTTCCCCAGAGGGTCCGTGGTGTGTTCCTCGCAAGAGGGCATGGTGTTTCGCCTCTAATTGACCGCGCGATGCGCATGATGCGCATCGCGCGGTCCTTCCTAATCACACCGCCGACTCAGCGTTCATGGCGCGGCCCGGTCGGTGAAAAAACCCAAACCGCCGCCGTTTTCATATTCAGCGCATCGCTCTGCACCCGCTGTGATCGGGTCGCCGCAAGCGTTTGCAGTACTTCTTGCGGATCGTCCGCCTCCGCCTCGTAGAGCGCGAGAAACGGCAGCGGGCATTTCGCCCCGACTTCATCGGTCAGGTGATAGCGTTGTCCCGCCTGCCAACCCGTGGTCTGAAGCACTTCATCGATATGCAGGTTTTCATAGTAGTCATTGAACTCCGCTTCACGTCCATCGACAGGTTCGGTCAGTACGACCAGCAGGTGCTTCATCAATGTGCTCCCTTGCGCGCCTGCGGCGCGGTTCGTTCATTCGCCGGAATCGGCAGGTTCAAACAACTCGCGCACCGCCGCCGACATGACGCGCACGCCGGTGCGGATCGTCAGCCCGTATTCCGGGGCGAAAAACGGCGAATGCAGCGACGGCAGCGGCGCGCCACCGGCTTGCGACGCTGCATAGGTGTCGCGGTCTACCGCACCGAGCCAGAAGATCATGCTTGGGATTTTCGGTTCCACCTGGCCGTAACGACCGAAATCCTCGCCGCCCATGACCGGGCTCGATTCGATCACGTTTTCGGCGCCGAGCAGCGTTGTGAAAACCGCCGCGAGACGCCCGGTCAAGGCCGGGTCGTTGTATGCGACCGGGGTGAATTCGTCTTTCACCTCGACGAGCGGCAGGCGATCGGCGGGCATGCCGGCGGCGGCAGCCAGGCCGGCGACGATGCGGCGGATCGCGGCGATCATCTGCGCGCGGACCTCGGCGGTATACGACCGCAGCGTGAGCTGCATTTTCACCTCGTCGGGAATGACATTGTGTTTGAACCCGCCGTGGATGGATCCGACCGTCAGCACGGCCGGCTCGAGCGGTGACAACTCACGTGACACGACCGTCTGCAATGCGGTCACAATCTCCGCGGCCAGCACGATCGGATCCTTCGTCGCATGCGGATACGCGCCATGGCCGCCGACACCCCGGACGGTAATGTCGACGGAATCGACGTTCGCGAGCGCCGCCCCCGCTACGTAGCCGACCTGCCCCGCCGGCAAGCCGGCGGAGACGTGCAGGGCGAGGTTATAGTCGGGACGCGGAAATTTCTCGAACAGGCCCGCATCGAGCATTGCCTTGGCGCCGGCGCCGCGCTCCTCCGCCGGTTGCCCGATCATAATCAGGGTACCGCGCCAGGCGGATTTTTCGCGCGCGAGAACCGCGGCGGTGCCGACCAGCACCGTCATGTGAATGTCATGCCCGCAGGCGTGCATGACGGGTTTTTCCTCGCCGTCGATACTCGTGTCCCTCGCGGTACTCGCATACGGCAAGCCGGTCTGTTCCGCGACCGGCAGCGCGTCCATGTCGGCACGCACGAGCACCGTCGGGCCGGGCCCGTTGTCGAGCCGCGCGACCACGCCCGTACCGCCGAACCCGCGCGTTACCGCAAAGCCAAGCGCCGCGAGTTCATCGGCAAGACGCGCCGCGGTGCGCGTTTCCCGGAACGACAGTTCGGGGTTGCGATGCAGGTCGAGATACAGCGCCGCGAGTTTTGCCTCATCGTCGTCGGCGGGTGCGGCGGACGCCGTTGCCGGCCAGTATGAAAATAACAGCAACAGCGTGAGCAAGCGGATCATGATCGGCACTCCGTGTGGATGAATTCAGCTGCGCTCACGACCTGTCGCGTGGCCGCGGCTGATATCGTCGACACTTCTGGATTAAACTCGGGCAACGCGTTCAATCCTAGCAGAGAGCTCTCATGCCGACGATCGCACACAAGGATACTTCGCTGTGGTACGAGATTCATGGCGAAGGTCGGCCGCTGGTCCTCTCCGGCGGCTTTGGTTTGTTACACAACCAATGGGACTTCGTGCGCGACACGCTCGCGGAACGTTACCAGGTCATCGACTGGAACTACCGTGGCGCTGGTCATTCCGATCGCGCGTGGCCCGGCGGCGCCTACAGCCAGGAAACGTGGGTCGACGATCTGGAAATTGTGCTCGACGAACTCGCGATCGACAACGCGGTGCTGTGGGGTACCTCGACGGGTTCCCCGATCAGTATCCGCTACGCCGCGAAATACCCGTCCCGCGTGCGCGCGCTCATCACCTACCCGATGTTCAAGGCCGACGCCGGCTTTCGCCAGGCCTTCAACGGCTTCACCGCGATTGGCGAAACGTTCGGCTATGACGCGCTCGCGTGTCTCACGAGCTGGATAGGCTGCGCGGAGCAGAACGTGTTCGCGGCGCGCCAGGGCGAGATCGCGCGCTGGGAAGCCGCGTGCTTCGAGCAAAACTTTTCGCTGAACACGCTGGCGGAAACGATGCGGATCGTCGCGACGAATGACTTCACCGCCGACGTCGGCCGGATTAGCTGCCCGATCCTCGTGCTTATGGGCGAATCCGGTCACCTCGGCTACGCAGAAGCCGGCAACCGCGCGCTCGCCGAGGAATTTCTCTCGCTGGCGCAAAACGCGAAACTCGAACTCGTGGCCGACGGCGGCGGTACGTACTGCATGATCGAACAACCCGCGGCGACGGCGCAGGCCGTGATCGATTTTATCGACGCGCTGTAGCGCCCTACATGAAACCACCACGCAGACGATAGGCCGGCGTGCGGCCGTCGAGCGCGTACTGGTAGACACCGCTGAATTCGTCGGCGCCGCGCAGGAATTCCGCAATATCGACATCGTCGGCGACTTCGAACGCATCGAAACCACAGCGCAGCAGATAATTCAGTTGATCGCGTTGCACGTCACCCGCGGCGCGGATTTCGCCTGCAAACCCGTAATACGACCGCAGCCGAACGGCATTCGAATAATGTCGTCCGTCGATGAACGACGCGAATTCGAGCACGATGAGATCGAGTCCGTCGAGCATCGGCGCGAGCGTATCGATATCAACTTCCGCGTCGACGACGATGCCGAGCCGGGCGGCTTCGGTTACCAGGGTCGCCGCGGCTTCGCGCCAGCGCGCGAGCGACACGATGACATCGCCGCCCGCGGGCACGCTCGATGCGTCGTCGATGCGCACCCACGGATCGCGTAGCGCGCGGCCGTGCTTAATGAGTTGCATGAGCTGCCACCCCGATTGCCGCCGGCTTCTCCGCGTAGACGCGTGCCTTGAACGGTGCGATACCGACGCGTCGGTAGGTGTCGAGAAAACGTTCGTCCTCGTGTCGGTGTTCGACATAGACGTCGAGCAGATCACTGATCGCATCAGCGACCGCGTGCTTGTCGATCGCCGGGCCGAGACGCTCGCCGAGCGCCGTATCGTTCTCCGCCGAGCCACCGAGTGTGAGCTGGTAAAATTCTTCGCCCTTCTTGTCGACCCCGAGGATCCCGATGTGTCCCACGTGGTGATGACCGCACGCATTCATGCAGCCCGACATCTTGATCTTCACGTCCCCGATGTCGTGCAGATAATCGAGATCATCGAAACGCTCGTTAATCTGGTTCGCGATCGGGATCGACCCGGCGTTCGCGAGTGAACAAAAGTCGAGGCCCGGGCAGCAGATCAGATCCGTGAGCAGGCCGATGTTCGCGGTCGCGAGCTGGCCGGCTTTCAAACGCTGCCACAGGTCAAACAGGTCGCCCACCGCGACATCCGGCAATAACAGGTTCTGGTCGTGCGTGACCCGGATCTCGCCAAAACCGAAGTCATCGGCCAGATCCGCGACGAGATTCATCTGCGCCGTCGTGGCATCCCCGGGTGCGACCCCCGGCGCTTTCAGCGAAATCATGACGGCGCGGTAACCGGGCACCCGGTGCGTCACGGTATTGCGGTCAACCCACCGCCGGAACGCGTCATTCGCCTGGTACCAGGCGCGAATGTGACTGTCGTCCGTCGGTTCCGCGTAATTCGGTGCCGCAAAGTGCGCGCGCATGCGTTCGATGTCCGCCGCCGTCAGCGCGAGCTTCGCGGGGTCGCTGTCGCGCCATTCCTGTTCGACGAGTTCCGTGAATTTGTGCGCGCCGAGCGCGTTGACGAGGATCTTGATCCGCGCCTTGAACTTGTTGTCGCGACGGCCGAAGCGATTGTAGACACGCAGGATTGCGTCGGTATAGGACATCAAATCCGTTTCCGGCAGAAACTCGCGGATGATCGAGCCGATGTGCGGGGTGCGGCCCTGACCGCCGCCAACGAGTACGCGGAAACCCAACTCCCCGGCGCTGTTGCGCACGACATAGAAACCGATGTCGTGAACCGCCACCGCGGCGCGATCATTGCTCGCGCCCGTGAACGCGATTTTGAATTTACGCGGCAGGTAGGAGAACTCCGGGTGCAGGGTCGACCACTGGCGAATGATTTCACAGTACGGGCGCGGATCCGCGATCTCGTCCGGCGCCACCCCGGCGAGATGATCACACGTCGTGTTGCGGATGCAGTTGCCGCTGGTCTGGATAGCATGCATTTGTACGCTCGCGAGGTCAGCGAGGATATCGGGGATGCGTTCGAGTTGCGGCCAGTTGTACTGGATGTTCTGGCGCGTGCTGAAATGTCCGTAGCCGCGATCGTAGCGCTCGGCAATCGTGGCGAGCATGCGCATCTGGCGTGAAGACAGCAGCCCGTAAGGGATCGCAACGCGCAACATCGGCGCATGGCGCTGCAGGTAGACCCCGTTCATGAGCCGCAGTGGCCGGAACGATTCTTCGCTGAGTTCGCCGGCGAGAAAGCGCGCCGTCTGGTCGCGAAACTGGGCGACGCGTTCATCGACCAGCGTTTGGTCATAGTCGTCGTAACGGTACATACAGTCAGCCTCTTTACGCGCGGCGCCATGCCACGGCCGGATTCGCGGCGCACTGTAGCAACGACTGTATATTCTTAAAACGAATTATTTTCGATATATTTATTCTTTTATGGACTATCCAGGAACCGCCGATGGGGCAAAAAAAAAGGGCTGCAAAGGCAGCCCTAAACGCTGGTGACAGGATGGGACCTGTCTTTACTCACCCACGGAGGTCTTGAGTCCGGGTCTGGGCCAGAAAATTTCGGCCTTTGCGCGTCAGGTACCCGTCTTCGCTGACGAATCCCGCCTTGATCGCGTCACGTAATGCACTCGTCTGAGAAGCTTTCGGCAGGTAGATGAGACCGTCTCCGTAGCGGTTGGACAGCAATTTCGCCATCGGTGGCCGAGCCTCGTTCATCGTCGCCTGCACTGTTCTGCTCCGTTCGTGGATGTACCGTAGCCGTCGCGGCGAACGTTACATCCCAATTAATCAATAGTTCTTAGGGGATTAGAATAGTATAGTAATTTAATATGTCAAGTTAATTATGTAATTAACTGAATTATATAATTTTACTAGCCGCAGAAACTGGCTGGTGGCGGGGTTGGAACAAAGCCGCGAAAGCACCCGAACGGGCGCTAGTCACACAGATGCGGACGTGCGAGGTAGTCGTGGGATTGCATCTCGCGCAAGCGGCTGGCGGTGCGTTTAAATGGCTCGGCGAGCCGGGTTCCGGTGTACAGATCTTCGGGCGCAGCCGCGGCCGAGACGATCAGTTTCACGTTGCGGTCGTAGAGTTCATCGATGAGATTGATGAAGCGGCGCGCCGCATCGCTCGCGTCGCGATCGAGCAACGGCACGTCGCTGAGCACGATCGTGTGATGGCAGAGCGCGATTTCGATGTAGTCACCGGTTGCGCGTGGCCCGCCGCACAGCGTGTCGAAGTCGAACCACACGACCCCGTCAGCGTGCCTCAGCGTCGGAATCAGCCGACCATCGATGTCGATCCCGCCGCCGCCTTCACCGGGTTCCGGCGCGATGTCGCGAAAGCGTTGCGCCATCTGCGCTTCGATATCCGCGTTGTGCGGTATGTAGTACACGCCGGCGGTTTCGAGCGCGCGTAATCGATAGTCCAGGTCGCCCGCGAGTTCGAATACCTCGAGACGCTGCTCGAGCAAGGCGATGGCCGGCAGAAAGCGATCGCGCTGCAGGCCGTCACGATAAAGTCGCGCGGGCGCCTCGTTGGAAGTGGCGACAAGGGTCACGCCGTGGTCGAACAAGGCGCGCAGCAGATTCGCGAGTATCATCGCATCGGTGATGTCGCCGACGTGGAACTCATCGAGGCACAACAGACGAATGTCCGTCGCCCAACGGCGGCCGATAATCGACAACGGATCGGATTCGTGGCTGAGTTGCCGCAACTCACCGTGCACGCGGCGCATGAAGCTGTGGAAATGAATTCGCAGTTTGCGCTCATCGCGCACGCAGTCGTAGAACGTATCGACGATGTAGGTCTTGCCCCGGCCCACCCGGCCCCACAGGTAGAGACCGCGGATCGGATCCGGGCCCGGGTTGGCACGTCGCAATATTCGGTCGAGAAACGATCCCCGCCGCTCGGCTTGCGTGCTGAGTTCCTGGTAGAGGCGTTCGACATGGGCTATCGCATGCGCCTGTGCCTGATCAGGCATCAGCACGCCGGCAGCGAGATCGCGTTCGTAGCGTTGTCGTGGGCTCAGCAAGTCCGTTACGGGGTTTGCCTTGTCGTGGTCGTTTAATTCAGACATCCGTACACTATTGCTTATTCGGCCGCCGGGCGCAGTGTCGCAGAAATTTTCGGGTCCCGGTACAGGCCATTGCACTACCCCGGTCGAGCGTTATGGCGAAAATCGAACAGATACAAATCAAATTTGTCCCCGTCGAGGATCGTTTGCTCATGCGGGTTGCCGGCGACGAAGGACTCGAGTTCCGGTTCTGGCTCACGCGGCGGTTTGTGAAAATGATCTGGCCCGCGCTCGGCAAGGCACTGGAACTCTCACCGACCATCCAGACGCAGGCAAACCCGATCGCGCAACGCGAAGTGCTCGCATTCGAACATGAAAAGGCCGTCAGCGATGCGGACTTCAAAACCCCCTACAAGGAGTCACCGAAAACGCTGCCGCTCGGCGGCGAACCGATCCTGTTATCGAAAATGCAACTGCGGCGTGACCAGGACGGATCGTTCGCGATGTCGCTGGCACCCGAATCCGGCGCCGGTATAGACCTCGCCATCAACAATAAACTGCTGCATTCCGTCGCCGAACTAATGGCCAATGGTGCGCAACTCGCGCAATGGGAACTGCCCCCGCTCGTCGCCGCCACCGTCGCGACGCCGCCGGAAACGCCCACCGTGAACTGACCGCACGGCCCGCCATCGATCATCGTACGCATGGACAAAGAACCCTCCCTGATCGCCCGCTCCGGGCGCCACATTTTCCTGCTCGGATCGCTGCTGGGCCTGCTGATCGCGAGCGCATTCTTCGAAGACGGCAAGGGGCTGTTCAACGCACTGCTGAGCATAACCTTGCTGACGAGCGTGTACGCGATCAGCCACGACAAGCGCTTCCTCGTCACGGGCCTGATTATCGCGATTGCAACGTTTTTGTGCGCATGGCTCGAGCAAATGCTCGCATTACAGGCGCTCGGGCTCGTGTCATCGTTTCTCGGGTTTGTTTTTTTTCAGTTCACCGCGGCGATCATTCTCCTGCATATCTTCAGGGCGCCGACGATCACGATCGACGAGTTGCTCGGCGCCATCAGCACCTACCTGCTGCTCGGAATCGGCGGTGGCTTCATCTTCCAGTTTCTGGAAATCCTTGACCCGGACACCTTGCTTGGCTCCGCCGACGTCGTCGTCGAGTTGACGGCCGACAGCCCGATGAACCTGTTCATTTACTACAGCTTCACGTGCCTGACGACGCTCGGTTTCGGCGATCTGATTCCAGGCACGCCGGAAGCCCGCGTGTTCTCGTTTCTGTCTGCCGTGATCGGTCAGATGTTTCTCACCGTGCTGATCGCGCGTTTCGTCGGTCTGCATATCTCACAGCTCCGGCGCGACTAGCGATCGATGCGTGCGTCACTGCAGATCCGCTGGAAGATTCTCATCGTGCTGCTCGCAATCGGGATCGGGCCCCTGCTCATCAGCGCCTGGCTCGATGCGCGCAGCGTGTCCGCGCTCGGCGCACGCCTCGCCGAGCAGAGTGGCCAGGCGCTGAGCGAACAAACCCGGCGCAACCTCGAACTCGTAGCCGAGAACTATGCGCGTCGGGTCGAGCGCGAACGCCAGTTGATCGAGCTCGCCCTGCGCCTGCAGGCGCGCGAAGCCGGCGCCGCTTTGCGCGCGCCGGCGCCGGCGGCGGACGTGTTCTGGGCCGATGCCTTCGATGCCGCGGTACCCGCACTCGCGCTCGTTACCGAGCCGGACAAATACCGCGCGCGTGCGAACGACGGCAGCGTCGCGCCGGTCCCGGTATCGTTCGACCGCCAGGTGTTCTTCAACCCGCAGGGCACGGAGCGGTTACAACTCCGCGACGACGCCGCGCGGCTGACGACGCTGACATCACTTTACCGGGAGATCCATACCGATCACCGGAATGTGATCTACCGGCAGTTCATCGCGCTCGCGAACGGCCTGCTCGCGAGCTATCCGGGACACGGCGCGTTCCCGCCGGACTACGATGCACGCAAGCGCGCCTGGTACCGTGAGCACGACAGCTCCGGAGACATTCGCTGGGCACCACCGCACATCGACGCAGTGTCCGGCCGCGCGTTTATCAACGCGACGATCGCGCTTAACGACCCGGACGGACATTTCGTCGGCGTCGCCGGTATCGATGTCTCGCTCGTCGACCTGCTGCAAAGCCTGACGCTGCCGGCGGCGCTGGGCAGCGACGGAGAGGCCCTGCTCACGTATCTCATCGAGCATGCGGATGCGGACGCGGCGGAAATCGGCATCGCGGCGCGTACGCACGGATCGACGCAAACGAGTGACTGGCGCGAACCGCGTACGGCGCGACGCCTCGAACTGCCCGCGGACACCGCCGCAACCCTGCGCGAGCGCATGCGTGAGCGTGAACCGGGCTATTTACGCACGCGTTACAACGGGCGCGACAGCGTCGTCGTCTACCAGCCGTTCGGCGAGCAATCCGGCGACCTCGTCTTTATCGTGCCGGCGAGTACCCTCGTCGATCCGGCAATTCGCGCAGCGCGCTACGCGCTCGAGAGTACCCAACGACACATCGACCGCGCCGTGCCCTTCGCGCTCGGGATCGCGGCGGTCGTCATCCTGCTGGCGTTTATCGGTTCGAAAACCATCACGGCGCCGATCAACAAGCTTGCGCTCGCGGTTAACCGGGTAGCGGCCGGCGACTTCAGGACCCGGGTAGCGATCCGCAGCGGCGACGAGCTGCAGGCGCTCGGAGAAGCATTCAATGCAATGGTGCCGCAACTGCGCGAACACACCCGCGTGCGTGAAGCACTCGATCTCGCCGCGGAAGTTCAGCGCCGCCTGCTGCCGCTCGAATCACCGTCTGTTCCCGGCATCGATATCGCCGGCTTCAGCGTGTATTCGGAACAGACCGGCGGCGATTACTACGATTTCCTGCGCCCGCAGGCGGCTGAGCGCAAAGGCCTCGGGGTCGCCATCGGCGATGTCGCCGGTCACGGGATCGCTTCGGCATTGCTGATGGCGACCGTGCGCGCGCTGCTCCGGAGCACGGCGAATTCGGCAATTTCTCCGGGCGAGCGCATGAACCACATCAACCGCAACATCGTCGATGGCGTCGTCGCGGGGCAGTTCATGACCTTGTGTTATATCGACATCGAACCCGAACGCGGCAGCGTCCGTTGGTGCAGCGCGGGTCACGAACCCGCGATTCGTTTCAATCGGGCGACGAACACGTTTTCACAACTCGCCGGCAACGATATTCCGCTCGGGGTCGACGGGCAATGGCAGTACCACGACTGCGAGATCTCCGATCTCGGTCCCGACGACGTCGTCGTCCTCGCGACCGACGGGATCTGGGAAACGCGCAATCCGCGCGGCGAATTTTTCGGCAAGGCGCGGTTGCGCGATCTGATCCGCGGGCACCGGAACGCGTCCGCCGCGGCCATCTGCGACGCCATCGTGGCAGCGCTCGACCGCTTCCGGGATACGGCGACCCAGCGCGACGACATCACCGCGGTCGTGTTCCGCCTGCTGCCCCCTGAGCGGTCGCAGTGACGCTGCTGCTCGGCGCATTGCTCGTACTCGCGGCCGTGTTCGGTCCGCAACTGTGGGCGCGTTACGTCTTACAACATCACAGCCGCCACCGCGACGAGATTCCCGGCACGGGTGGCGAACTCGCGGTACACCTGATCGAAAACAGCAAGCTCGACGGGGTCACGGTCGAGCGCATTCCGGGTGGCGATCATTACGATCCGGTAGCGAAGGTTGTGCGCCTGAGCGAAGCGGTGCATGACGGAAAATCGCTCACCGCCGTCGTCGTCGCGGCGCACGAAGTGGGCCACGCGATCCAGGACCGCTTCGGTTACGCGCCGCTGAAATGGCGTACCCGACTCGTCCGTGTCGCCGCCGTGTCGGAACGACTCGGCGCGATAATCCTGATCGCGTTGCCGTTCGTCACGGCGCTGACCCGGGTTCCCGCCACCGGCGCGCTCATGCTGGCCGGCGGACTCGCGGTTCTGCTGATCCCGGTTGCCGTGCACTTCGTCACGCTGCCGGTGGAATTCGACGCGAGTTTCCGCCGCGCGCTGCCGATCCTCGCGCTCGGCTACGTGCCGCGCGACGAGTTACCCGCGGCGCGACGCATACTCACCGCCTGCGCGCTCACGTATGTCGCCGCTTCGCTCGCGGCGCTGCTGAACTTCTGGCGGTGGATCTATTTTCTGCGGCGCTAGCGGTCCGTCGGACTTAGGGACAATCTACTGCGCTGATAGGAGAGCGGCGCAAATCCGCGGGATTGTCGTTGCCCCGGGGCGGGTGCTAGAACAACGCGAGTTGCGGTGAATCACTGCGCGGCGCGATGAACAGGTCCGTATTCAGCGTATGCGCGGATTTGTTCAAACCGTGCTCCCGACACGCGCGGCGAAAACGTTGCTCGATCAAGCCGGCGATTTCGCCCGTTCCCTTCAGACGTCGTCCAAACTGCGAGTCGCTCTCACGGCCGTCACGGACGTCACGCACCCGGTTCATCACGCGTTCGGCGCGCAGCGGATAGTGTTCCGCGAGCCATTCCTTGAACAGCGGATTCACCTCGCGCGGCAGCCGCAGCATGACGAAGCCGGCGAAACGCGCACCCGCGCCGGCCGCGGCCGCGAGTACGTTTTCGAGATGCTCGTCATTCAGACCCGGGATCACGGGTGCGAACATCACCCCCGTTGGGATGCCCGCCTGCGCGAGCGCGCGCACGGTGGCGACCCTGCGCTCGGGCGCGGCCGCGCGCGGCTCCATGCGGCGCGACAGCGTGCGGTCGAGTGACGTGATGGAGATATACACTTCGACAAGGCCGTCCGCCGCCATCGGCGCGAGCACGTCGATATCGCGTTCGACGAGCGCGGATTTCGACACGATAGTCACCGGATGCCGACATTCGGCGAGGACCTCGAGAATCGAACGCGTGATACGCAATCGCCGTTCCAGTGGCTGATAGGCGTCCGTGTTCGCGCCGAGCGAAATCGTTTTACAGCGGTACGCCCTGCGGCCGAGTTCCGCACGCAATAGTTCCGCCGCGTTCGGTTTACTGAACAGACGGCTTTCGAAATCGAGGCCCGGCGAAAGATCGACATAGGCATGCGCCGGGCGTGCGTAGCAGTAGACACAGCCGTGCTCGCAACCGCGGTACGGGTTGATCGATTGATCGAACGGCAAATCCGGCGAGGCGTTGCGGTTGATGATCCGTTTCGGATGTTCTTCGGTGACTGTTGTTTTCAGCTTCGGCGCGTCAGCGTCATCGCTGTGCCAGCCATCGTCGACAGCTTCCCGCGTCAGGTCGAGATAACGCGCATCCGGATTACTCCCGGCGCCGCGGCCGCGTCGGTGTTTGTCACCGGGAAGTGGCATCTCAGTGCAACTGCCCGGCGCGCGCCTCGGCCGTGTCGCGACGTTTCATGATCTCTTCGCGATCGAGTCCTTCCGGCAGCAGCAGCAGCGCGTGATCGTAATCGCTGGCCGCGCCGCGCGCATAGCCCAGCGTATCGAACAGCGCCGCGCGTTCGAGCAATTCCGGCAGCAGATCCGGGTGCGCGATGAGCATGTGATTGAGCGCGTTCAGCGTCTTCCCGGCGTCGCCACGATCGGCATAGATCGATTTCACGTTGCGCAGCTGGCGCAGCAATATTTCGACTTTCATTGCCGGCCGCAGCGCCTGTTCGATGGCCGCGATCGAGGTTTCCGGCTCCGCCCGTTCATGCAGGCGGGTGATGAACGTCGTGCGGGCAAGCGTCGCGCCGCGGTCGAATGCGTCGACAATGACGTCGCCGTCCTCGGTGCTGACGCCGACGAGGAAATGACCGGGAAATGAAATGCCGCGTGCGGGTACGCCGAGGCGCTGCGCGAGTTCGAGATACAGTATTGACAACGTGATCGGCAGGCCGACGCGTCGATCGAGCACTTCGTTCAGAAAACTGTTGCGCGGATCGTAGTAATCATCGACGTTACCGCTAAAGCCGAGATCGCCGAACAGGGTGGTATTCATTGCGCGTAAACGCGCGGCGACATCAGCGTCGCGGGGCAAGCGCGAGCCGATGTCGCTTGCGATCAGATCGAGCTGGCCGAGATACCAGCCACAATCGAGCTCCGGATATTCGCTGCGCGCGAACAGCAGGCCGGCGCGCGCGAGATTCAAATCCGCTTCAGGCAGCTGCACCTCGCTCGCGTAAGCAGGACTGACAACGGTTTCCGTGTATTGCATCGATCGACCTCGGCCAAGTCCCCGTAGTAGAATCACGCTGCCGCAACCCCGGTCTATTATCCTTGAAAACCCAGCGTTACGCGAAACCGGCCCCAACCGGGATGACGAGAAAGTTCGCGCCCGCGGACGCGGTTTGCCACCCCCGCACGCAGTTGTACGCGACGTCGGTTTGCCGCTGGAACTGAACACGCTCATCGCGCCACCCGCCGGGTGGCAATGGATGCTCGCCGGGGCGGCCTTCCTCGCCGTACTGATACCGCTGCTGGTTATCGTTCGACGCACGGCCGATACCGCGAGGATTGCCGCGGAACTGCGCACCGTGGCCGCCGCGATCCAGATCCAGCAAACCACCGTTGACGTGCTCGAACGCCGCCTCGGACAACTGCAGGCGCTCGTCGCCGAGGACGGGAGCCGCTTGCGCGAACGGGTGGTCGAGCGCATCGACGATTCGAAAGCAGCCATGTCGGCGCAGCTCGGCGAAGAACGCAGCCGCCTGATCGAGTCGCTGGGCGATCTGCGCGAAGCGGTAAAAATCAGTATGAGTCGCGCGGATACGGCGACCGAGCGCCGCCACGGCGAGGGTCTCAAGCGCACTGACGACAGCCTCGGGCTCGGCTTCGAAAAGCTGCACGCGCTGCTGAATACCTCACTGCTCAGTAATTCCCGCGAACTCCAACAGCGTGTCGAGAGCCTGACCCGCACGATCGACGAGCGCCTCGGGGACATCGCCGGCCAGGTGGACCGGCGCCTCGCGGAAGGGTTCGAAAAGACGACGTCGACGTTCGCCGATGTACTCAAACGGCTCGCCCTGATCGACGAGGCGCAGAAGAAAATCACCGCGCTGTCCGGCGAGGTCGTATCATTGCAGCACGTGCTCGCGGACAAGCGCTCTCGTGGCGCGTTCGGTGAAGTCCAGCTCGCCGCACTCGTGAGTAACGTGCTGCCGCAGGCGAGTTATCAGTTGCAGCACACCTTGCCGAACGGCCGGATCGCGGACTGCGTCATATACCTGCCGGAACCAAGTGGCACAATCGCGGTCGATTCTAAGTTCCCGCTCGAATCATTTCGCGTGCTCAGCGATTACGACGTCTCGCAGCACGACCGGCGACAGGCCGAGCGACAGTTCAAACAGGATATTCGTAAACATATACGTGACATTGCCGCTAGGTACATTATCCCCGGGGTAACCGGCGACGGTGCGATTATGTTCATTCCTGCCGAAGCCGTGTTTGCCGAGATCCAGGCGCACCATCCGGACCTTGTCGACGAGGCACACGCCGCCCACGTCTGGCTCGTGTCGCCGACCACACTCTGGGCCATCCTGAACACCGCCTGCAGCGTGCTCAAGGACGCGGCGACGCGTGAACAGGTCGACATAATCCAGGAACACCTCGGATTACTCGGCAAGGATTTCAAGCGCTTTCGCGAACGCATGGACCAGTTGGCGCGGCACATCGAGCAGGCCAACGAGGACGTCCGGCGCGTGCACACGTCGGCGGCGAAGATTTCGGATCGCTTCGAAAAAATCGAGCGGGTCGAGCTGGATTTCGATGACGCTGCCGTACCGCAGCTCAGGGATGACGAATAGGCGATCGGTTTATCATTATATTCAGTAGTTTATAAGATATTTTTATACTAAAATAATAGATATTGTCGGCAAGTTGTTAAATAACAAGCAATCATGAAGCACCTTGAAGCAGTCATTTTTGACGTCGACGGCACCCTTGCCGACACCGAGGATGTCCACCGTCTTGCGTTCAACCGCGCTTTCGAGGAGTTTGATCTCGACTGGAACTGGACCCCGAAGCTCTACGAGGAGCTGCTCAGGATTTCCGGCGGGCGCGAGCGCATCACGTACTACGGCGCCGATCTCGCCCAGCAGTTCCCGCACCGGGACGCGTTCAATCAATTCGTGCGCAAACTGCACGGGGTGAAGACACAAATTTATGCCGAGATGCTCAACGCCGGTGAAGTGCCGTTGCGACCCGGAGTAGAACGATTGCTGGGCGAAATCCGTGCCGCCGACCTGACGCTCGCGATCGCGACGAGCTCGACTTACTCAAACCTGAAGACCCTGCTCGACCGCAATTTGCCGGCGGACTGGGCGTCGTGGTTTTCCGCGATCGTGACGTGCGACACGGTCGATCAGAAGAAGCCATCCCCGGCCGTGTACCAGGCCGTGCTCGACCGCCTGCAAATTGATCCCGGCTACGCGGTCGCGCTCGAAGACACCGTCAACGGTTGCCTTGCGGCGACGGGAGCCGGGCTTACGACCGTGATCACGACGCACTTTTTCACCCGCCGACATCACTTCCCGAATGCCGCGCTCGTCGTCAACGGCATTGGCGAGCCGGACCAGCCGTTCACGGTGATCCGCGGCGACGCCGGCGGGCATACGATGGTCGATTGCGACCTGCTCGAACGCCTCGTACTCGAGCGCTCGGAGCGTAACGGTGCCGACTGGGAAAGCAACGCTCGCACCGCCACCGGTTGAGCCGCCCGCGGGCATTGCACGCGCGATGCTCTGATATGATGACCCGGCACCGCACGAGCACCGCGCCGTCGTGACCCTGACCGAACTCCGCTACATTACCGCCGTCGCCCGGCTGAGCCATTTCGGCAAAGCTGCCGAGGCCTGTTTCGTCAGCCAGCCCACGTTGAGCGTGGCGATCCGCAAACTCGAGGAAGAACTCGGGGTAACGCTGTTCGAACGCAGCCGCTCGCAGGTGACGATGACCCCGGTCGGAGAAAAAATCGTCGAGCAGGCGCGGCGCGTACTCGAGGAAGCGGAGCGCATCAAGACGCTGGCCGCCGCCGAGCAGGATCAGCTCGCCACGTCGTTCAAACTCGGCGTGATCTACACGATTGGCGCCTACCTGATTCCCTCGCTGCTGCCGGGTCTGAAGGCCGCGGCACCGAAACTGCAATTGCGCCTGACGGAGAATTTCACCGACGCGCTCGCGGTGCAGCTCAAGAACGGCGAAATCGACGCCGCAATCCTGTCACTGCCGTTCGCCGAAACAGGAATCATCACCCGTCCGTTATATGAAGAGCCGTTCGTCGTCGCGCTGCCGCGCGGCCACAAACTCGCGCAAAAACGCGCGATCGAGCCGGCCGATCTGAGCGGGGAGACGATGCTGCTGCTCGGCGCGCGCAACTGTTTCCGTGATCAGGTCATCGAATTTTGCCCGGCCTGTGCGGGCCGCGATGGCGAGGAGATCCAACGCACACTGGAAGGCAGTTCGATCGAGACGATCCGCCAGATGACCGCCGCCGGCGCCGGGATTACCCTGCTACCGGCGACGACGGCGCAGCCCGATAGCAGCCTGTCGGATCTGCTCGAGATCCGGCCGTTCGTCGAGCCCGCGCCGAACCGCGTCGTTGCACTCGCTTACCGTCGCAGCTTTCCGCGACCGCAGGTGATCGCCCTGCTCGCCGATACCGTGCGCAGTTCACCGCCACCCGGCGTCGTGCTGACGGAGTTCTGAAGCCGCGTTTCGAATGCCGCAACACCGGCACGTCGGGCCGGAGTCACCGCGTACTCCACTGTCCGCCCCCCGCCTCGATTCGGGCGGGCCGGGACCCCGCGTTCAGATCCGGTGTGTCACATGCGCGGGCACTGCCGTCCGGCGCGCCCCGGACTATTTGATGACCATGAACGCGGCATGGTTGCCGCGCTGAACGCGCAGCAGCATTTGTCCTTTGAGCTGATTCACGACGCGCAGGAATTCCTCGAGGTTGCGCGTGGGTGCGCGGTTCACGGAGCTGATGATATCGCCCTCGCGCAAACCCGCCGCGGCAACCCGCGACCCCTGCTCCACTTCGAATACCATGACCCCGCGAATCCGGCCGTACGCCGGCGAGTCTTCGGGAATATCGCCAAACGTCGCGCCGGCGAGCCGCTCGTTGCGCAGGTCACTCGGCAATTCGGCGGTTTCGCGCTCGGCCACCTTGATCGTGATGTTGCGGCGCTTGCCTTCGCGCACGAACGTGAGTTTCAGTTTCTCGCCAACCCGGCTCAGCCCCACCTGGTTGCGCAACGACGCGGCGCTCTCGACGGGTTTGCCGTTCACCTCGACGACGACATCACCGGGCTGCAGGCCGGCTGCGGCGGCCGGCGAATCCTCGATGATGTTCACGAGCACGGCGCCCTTGCGCGCCGAGAGCCCGAACGCTTCGGCAAGATCGGGATCGAGATCCTGCAACTGCGCGCCGAGGAAACCCCGACGCACCTCGCCATGGGCAACGAGTTGTTCCGTGATCCGGCTCACCATGTTCGTCGGGATCGCGAACCCGATGCCGATGTTGCCGCCCGACTGCGAAAAAATCGCGGTATTGATACCAACGAGTTCTCCGCGCAGGTTCACGAGCGCGCCACCGGAATTGCCCGGGTTGATCGAGGCATCCGTCTGGATCAGGTCGTCATAACCCGTGATCCCGAGCCCGCGTCGCGCGAGCGCGCTGATGATGCCTGACGTCACGGTCTGTCCGAGGCCAAACGGGTTCCCGATCGCGACGACATAGTCGCCGACGCGCAGCGCGTCCGAGTCCGCGAGCGGGATCGCGCTCAGGCGTTCGGCCGGGATCCTGACGACGGCGACATCGGTGTCGGGATCGGTGCCGACGAGTTCGGCTTTCAGATTGCGTCCGTCGCGCAGCTTCACGGTAATTTCATCAGCGTTCGCAATGACATGGTTGTTCGTGACCACGAGACCGCGCTGCGCATCGATGATCACGCCCGAACCGAGGCTTTGCGTCGTGCGTTGCCGCTGTTGCTCGGGAATATTGAAGAAGCGGCGGAAGAACGGATCGTTGAACAACGGGTTCATGCGGATTTCGACGCTGCCCCGGGTTGCGATATTCACTACCGCCGGGGTGGCGTCTTCGAGCATCGGCGCGAGTGACGGCAGTTCTTCGCCGTCGCTTGCGCGCGGCAGCGCGGCTTCGACGCCGGATACGCATGCCAGGTTGAACACGAGTGCAACGGCCGCAGCCGTTTGAATCAGGTTGAAACGCATTGTCTTTCTTTCTTTCCGGTTGGTCCGGCACGGCGGATCCGCCATGCCGGTTGAACATCAATCGCTGCGTGGGTTGAACGCCATCGTGTCGCGCATTTTTTCGAACAGGGCGCGTTTCTCGTCCGTGTCGACCGGCGGCATTCTGAGCAGCAATTCGACTATTTGATCGCCCGGCGGTTCACCCGGCATGCCGCGACCGTTCAGGCGCAGCTTCTGCCCCGATTGCGCCCCGGGTTTCAGGGTCACGGCGACATCGCCGCCGAGGGTCGGCACGTTCACTTTCGCCCCGAGCGCGGCTTCCCATGGCGTGATCGGCAACACGCTGTGGATGTTCTTGCCCTCGGCCCGAAAACGCCGGTGGGGTGCGAAACGAATTTCGAGGTACAGATCGCCGGCGGCTTCACCACCGTAGCCCATCATACCCTGCCCCGCGAGGCGAATTTGCTGTCCCTCGGTGACCCCGCGCGGAATCCGGACCTTCAGCCGTCGTGGCGGCGCGCCCTCGCCCGGGATTTCGACCGTCTGCTCGGCTCCGGCGTAGGCATCCTCGAGACTCACGGTTGCCTGCGCGTGCCGATCGCCGCCGCGCATGCGGAAGCGTTCGCCCCGTCCGTTGCGCCCCGCACGGCCGCCGCCGAAGATGGCGTCGAAAAACTCGCCGAACCCGCCGTTCTCACCACCGAAATCGAAATGGTAGGAGTCACGGGTCGCGGACCACCCGGGCGGCGGATCGAACGACTCACCGGCGCGATAATTGCTGCCGAGTTGATCATAGGCCCGCCGGCGTTCGGGGTCTTTCAGCGCCTCGTAGGCTTCGTTGATTTCCTTGAAACGAGCTTCGGCTTCGGGTTCTTCACTCACATCGGGATGATAACGACGGGCAAGCTTGCGATACGCCCGTTTGAGTTCCGCCGTCGTGGCATCGCGCGCGACCCCGAGAACCTGGTAATAATCCTTGAATTTCATCAATTGCGAACACCTCAAACTATCAGCGGTGCGGCGGACCCGGTTTGGTCGCATGCACATCCGCTGTCACGTCGCCAGGCGACATCATCTAAGGGGTTATATGGGGGCGATCCGGCGGCGCTTCAATCCGGCGCCCCGGATCCGGGTCAAAACCAGTAGGCCAGCGTCGTCATTACCCGGGCCTCCAGCGCCATGAGGCGCTGTACGAGCGGGGGCAGTGGCCGCGCGCCTGCCGCGCGGGCATTGTTCGCGTGGCGGGCTTCGTCCGCGCGCATGACCCGGACGATCGCCCGGCTGCGCTGGTCGTGCTCGCTCAGTTGATCGAGGTGTCCGTCGAGATGGGCGCAGACCTGCCGTTCCGTCTCCTCGACGAAGCCGAGGCTCACGGCATCGCCGGCGGCGGCGGTCGCGACCGCAATCGCGACGGAACCGGCAAACCACACGGGATTGAGCAGGCTCGGGTGACTATCGAGTTCCGCGAGGCGCTCGGCACACCACACGAGATGATCGCGTTCTTCGGCCGCGGCATCGATCAGCGTACCGGCAAGCGCGGGGTCGCGGGCGACGAGCGCCTGGCCGAGATACAGCGCCTGGGCGCAGACTTCGCCCGTGTGATTCACCCGCATCAGGCCCGCGGAGTGGCGCTTTTCCGCCGGTTCGAGGCGGGTTTCCGCCACCGTGGCGGCGGGCGAAGGGCGTGTGGGCGCCGGGTTTGGCGGGCTCAGCACGCGGAGCGTGCCATCGACCCGATCGATCAGGCGGTCGAGCGCGGTGAAGCGCCGTCCGGCGGGGTCCCGAATCACTTTCCGGGAAATCAACACTTTTCCACCGGAATCAGCCCCCTGGAGCGGGAAATCGCGTTGACACGGGAGCGGCCGGTCCGTACCATTGCGCCTCTTTTTTCAAGCCTTCCTACCAGCATGACTACCTACAGCGCTTCGGCGAAAGATATCAAACGCGACTGGTATGTCGTCGATGCCACCGACAAGGTTCTCGGCCGCCTCGCGACGCAGATCGCCAACCACCTGCGCGGGAAACACAAGCCCGAGTATACGCCGAATCTCGACACCGGCGATTACATCGTCGTCGTCAACGCGGAGAAAATCCGCGTCACCGGCAACAAGCAGACCGACAAGATTTATTACCGGCACTCCGGCTACCCCGGAGGCCTGAAGCAAATCAGTTTCGACAAGCTCATGCAGAAGGCGCCGGAAGATGCCATCAACAAGGCAGTGAAAGGCATGCTGCCGCGCGGCCCGCTCGGTCGCGCCATGTTCCGCAAACTCAAGGTCTACGCCGGCCCGGAACATCAACACGCCTCGCAGCAACCTCAAGCTCTCGACATCTAGATCATTATGGCTACAGATACCTATACCAGCATCGGCCGACGCAAAAGTTCCGCCGCCCGGGTTTTCATCAAGCGCGGCACCGGCAATATCATGATCAACGGCCGTACGATCGAAGAGTATTTCGGTCGCGAAACGGCGCGAATGATCGTTCGTCAGCCGCTCGAAAAAGTGAACATGGCGAGCGACTTCGACATCATGGCCACGGTCAAGGGTGGCGGCAACTCGGGTCAGGCCGGCGCAATTCGCCACGGCATCACCCGCGCCCTGATCAATTACGACGAAACGCTGCGTCGCCCCCTGCGGGTAGCCGGTTTCGTCACCCGCGATGCACGTGAAGTGGAACGCAAGAAGATCGGCCTGCACAAGGCGCGCAAACGTCCGCAATACAGCAAACGCTAGTTCCCTGAATTCACCGGCCCCGGCAGCGGGCCGGCGAAAATCCAAGCCGCTGCCAGACTGTCCCATTGCGTACAAGGAGGTACCGATGAAGACACTGAACACCGTACAGGTGTGGAACCGCGCCTGCGATCTGTCCATCCAAATCCACAATTCCCTCGAACCGTGCAAGGACGCCGCGATGCGGGATGCGCTTACGCGGACTTCCGTGGACGTCGCAGCGAAGATTGCGCAAGGATACGAACTCAAGACACGACAGCATTGCTGGCAGTGGCTCGCGAACGCACGCGGCAGTTGCGCCGCGCTCAGAACGCGGCTGTACATCGCGAGCGAACTCGATGTGCTCGACAGCGAGCAGTCATATCAGCTGATTAATGAGACGCTGGAAATTTCCACGCAACTCGATGAGTTGCTCGCGCAGTACGAAGTGAAGTACTGCCCCTGGAACTGACGCCAGGCGCTTTCAGCGCGGCGCGTTGTGTTTTAAACTGCGCGCTGTTTTGACGTCGCAACTTTCGCGGTTCCCGAGCCGGCGGCCGCGAACGAGGACGCGCTGGAATAGCGACTGAACAAATGATCCTTTGGGGGATCGTCTAGTGGTAGGACTGCGGACTTAAGACTCCGCCAG